>Ga0326727_10001614_pt1 | contig 82074 bp, 84 predicted proteins | sample MB2enrmetagenome_FD_207643 | JGI IMG/M metagenome (GOLD analysis project Ga0326727, IMG submission 207643) | Lab enriched peat soil microbial communities from McLean, Ithaca, NY, United States - MB29MY | ecosystem: Environmental > Terrestrial > Soil > Wetlands > Peat | place: USA: New York... | reverse complement strand
CGTCCTTTATCATACACAAAGAGGATGGTCTATTCAAAAGAGTTTGTCCACTCTCCGCAACGACCAGGCGGGACGCTTTGCGGGGTTATGCCTAGCAGTCCGACTGCAGCCCATCGTTAGGGCTTTGTGATGGGGCCAAATTGCTTGAGATCAAAATTTTCTGGTAGCTTCAAATAAGGGACTCTTTGCCCTTCAATATCGGAGATGTATTTGCTCCAAGTTTCTGCAAATTGATTCAAGTAAGATGCATCCAGTGAAGGGCAGTAGTCCTCTCGGGTGTAGTTACCCCAGAACTTTATTTTGGTTGGTAGCCCCTTCAGCGATGTGACGTAATTCACTGTGACCAAAGATACGCCATTGATACTGGAGTAGTGTTGTCCAAGTGACTGATGCACCGCGAAGGCAAACGTATACGGGTCAAGAGTTGGGACCGCGTCATTTACTATAACCACATGCCCCTTCGCGCCGGCCATGCCGAGTGCGGTCTTTGTCTCTCGAATTTGTCGATTGGCTTTCTTTAACGCACGCTTCACTGACTCAGAATGCAACTTAGCAAGCTCCCACTGCATGTCACGATCCAGTGTTGAAGAGTCGATTCGGCGTGTCCCATAAAACAAAATTCGGCCCTGCCCCATCCATTTATCGAATAGGGCCTGTGCCTTTCGATCAAGGGCTCCCCTTTGATTAGGATCGTTTTCAAGTACCTTCAACTCGCAGATGATGTTCCATTCACGGAATGCAAAGTCGGCATTATCATGCTCAGGGGATTTTGTGGGCAATAGCGTCGAAACAAGCTCACCACCCATCTCGATAATGGTGTGCTGAAACGTTAAATCAATTTCAGCTTTACTTATCCCAGTCATAGTTTGATCCCAGTGGAACTGGTGCTTTATTCAAGTCTTGCAGCTTCAGCGGCAACATGGCCGGCGAGTGACGTGACAAAAGTCTTGAGGTCGGTCATCGACGACAGCGCGGAAACCTCGCCCGTTTGGGCAGCGCTCCGGGGAGATGCGAGAATTGAGGCCGTCGTGTAAAGCTGTTCTTGCACAAGCCTTTGACGCAGAAGATCGTACCGTTTAAGGTAAGATGCGCCCACGAATTCCTTAAATATCGGGAAATGCGGCGACCGGTCCTTGACCGGCGATCGAGACCCAGGGGCATCTTTCACCTAACCAAAAAAGACATTCAAGAGCATTTTACCAGATAATCAAAAAACTAGCTCGCCAACCTTCCGCGCCTTTTGCTTGTGCAGGCCGGGTGATCCCCCTCCCCGCCCTTATCCTGTGACATGCGGTTCCTGCGTAACACACCGTGCGGTGTGTTTCTCCGAGTATCCTGAACACTTCCACGGTAGTGTTCTTCGACCTTTCCGTCGGATTTAGAGCTTGCCTTGCCGCGCATTTTGCCGTTGCGCCGAGAAGGCAGGGGACGGCCCTTGTGTTCTAATCGACACAGACCCGCAAGCATCCCTGGCCGCCTAGTCGAAGGGACACTCTCCAACAACACAGGCCGTTGCCGGACAACCATATAGTGGGGTTGTCAGGCCTCCTTTTTATGTGGACCACATGAAAGGTGAACCCCCGTTGCGCGGGACGTTTCCAACTGCTAAAATTTGAAAAAATCCAAGGGATAGGGTGGCCACTCGACAAGGCCGAAACCTGCACGGCTTTCCCCTGGATCACCACGCAGGGCGCTTTGCAGGAGGCGCAATGTCCAAAGACCATGAAGACCTGGCGAAACATTTTGTCCCCGGCAGTTTTTTGATCGAGAGGTGGGGGCATCCGACCACCATAGAATTTGTGTCCCTTCTCCTTATCGGCGACCTCCAGCCGCATGATCCTTCCGGTGCTCCACTCGATCCTTCCGACCTCAAAATCAATGCCCTGAATACACTGCGCCGGGCGCTCGACTCCATGCAAAGGTTATATATGGGTGAAGTTCAGGGGGATAAACCCGAGGAAGGAGGTATCGCAAAAGGGGACTGGACCGACCTGAGCTTTCAGCAGGTGTGTCATGAGGTGGAAGGCATCATAATGCAGTGCAGCCTACCCTACAGGTCAACATTCCGGGAGCACGTCGAGGGGCTTGAGGAGTGCCGCTATCTCACGGCTGACGTGGAGGAACTGGAGGGGAAATACCCCGCCCTTGTTGCAAATAAGGATCACCTGTACGGCGAAGCTCAAGAACAGAACCAGACGGCCCAACCTAAAGGCCCCGAATTATCTTTGCGAGAACTGGCCGAAGAGGTGCGGCATGAGGCCGATACTCTCTATAGAGCTATTCTGAGGGACCTCCACGATAACGGGATCACAATCACAACTGCCTCGATGCAGGAAATTCACGACTCCTTAAATGAAGTCCTGCCCGAACTAAAATTGCATCACCTTAGAAAGACCCTCATTCAGCCCCCCTCATGTGCTTTAAGAAAGAACAATCCCCGAAAAGACTTCATAGAGAAAATGATTCAGCTTGTCGCCATGAAATGTGGTCACAAAATCACCCTCGATCAGGTCAAGGAGCTTTTCGGGGACCAAAAATAAAAATCGCCTCAAAATAGACGATTTCGCCCACCGAAAACGGCGAAAAACAACTAAGTAGGTGTGGCATAACCGAGTCAGTCAAAGGCTGATTCGGTTTTTTTGTTTTTGCGGGGGGGTGAGGATGACTTTAAGAGAAATCCGGTTTGCACGGGGGATGACTCTGTATGATGTGATGCTCGCTACAAGTATCCAAGCCAGCAAGTTGAGCCTTGCCGAACGCGGATATGCGCACCTCCGAAAATACGAGCGAGAGCGCATCGCGGCCGCACTAGGGGTGCCTGTGGGGGACATCGACTTTGACCGCGTATTCGCGCCTCGTCGGGGGCTGGGGCTGGAGGGAGCCACCAATGTGTGATTGGCCCCAACGCATACTCAAGCGGCTCCTCGTGACGGCTAACTGTCGGGGGCACATCCCCGCGTGGCTGGTGCAGCGCCTCTTCGTCCTCTTCAACCTTGCGGGTGTATGATGTCCGAAATCGAAAGAGTGCTTTGTCAACTCCGTGGCGTCGAAAAACATAACGGCTATTATCAAGCCCGATGTCCGGCACATGACGACCGCGAAGCCAGTCTCAGCGTCAACACAGGCAAGACCGGCAAGATTTTGTTGAAGTGTCACGCTGGATGCAGCACCGAAGATGTCCTTAAATCGACGGGACTCTCCTGGAGCGATCTTTACCCGGAAAAATGTAATGGAACACATTCGTCTCAGATCATAAAGACCTATGACTATCTCGATGAGAGCGGGACCATGGTTTTCCAGGTTGTCCGGCAAAACCCAAAAGGTTTTCGGCAACGCCGACCGGACGGAAAAGGCGGCTATACATGGAATCTCAAAGGGGTAACCCCCGTTCTATACCATCTCCCCGAAGTCATCAAAGCCGATCAGGTTATCGTGGTCGAAGGCGAAAAAGACGCGGACAATGTGGCGGCCCTGGACCTGTGCGCGACCACTTCACCTATGGGGGCCGGGAAGTGGCGGCCGCATTACAATCAATGGCTCAAAAATAAAGAAGTCGTCATTTTGTCGGACAATGATGAACCGGGCCGCAAGCACGCTATCGAAATAGCCGGGGGACTCCTGGACCTTGCATCATCGGTCAAAGTGGTTGAATTGCCCGGTCTCAAGCAAAAAGGTGACGTAAGCGACTGGCTGCAAAATGGCGGCTCGAAAGAATCCCTCCTCGAACTAGTGGATAAAACACCTCTTTTCACCAAAGCGGACCAGACAGAAGGATGCCCACGGATCGAAACCCAATCGCGGTTTCCGTTAACCGATTTCGGCAACGCCGAACGCTTCGCTGCACAGCACGGCGCTAACGTCCGATACTGCCACACGTGGGGGAAATGGCTAATCTGGAGCGGGAAGCACTGGGAGATCGACGAGACCCACCGGATTTTCCAGCTTGCGAAAGAAACGGTCCGCCGCATGTACGCCGAAGCCGGGCAGACCGAGGATGACGAGCAGCGTAAAACAGCATCAAAGCACGCCAGGGCTTCCGAGGCGTCAGGGCGGATACAGGCGATGCTCTCTCTGGCCCAAACCGAGCAATCGATAGCTATTACCGGCAGCCAGCTTGACAGGAATCCATGGCTTTTGAATGTGCTTAACGGGACCCTCGATCTTCGGACTGGGCAACTCCGCCCCCACAACCGGCAGGACCTCATCACTAAGATTGCCCCCGTCAATTACGATCAGGCCGCCACATGCCCTAAGTGGTTGGCCTTTTCAGAGCGCGTAATGGCCGGTAGCAAAGGGTTAATCGTCTACCTGCAAAAATTTGTGGGCCACTGCCTTACCGGAGATACGCGAGAAAAATGCCTCCTGGTTCTTTATGGCATCGGAGACAACGGAAAGACCATCTTCGTGGTGACAATCGGGGAAATGCTCGGGGATTACGCGCAGGAAACCCCGGTCGAAACCTTAATGATAAGAAAACAGGAGGCAATCCCGAACGACATTGCACGGCTTAAAGGTGCCCGGCTGGTTACAGCTTCCGAGGGCGAACACGGGCAAAAGCTCGCCGAATCCCTCATAAAGCGGCTAACTGGCGGCGATAAGATAAGCGCCCGATTCCTCCACCAGGAATGGTTCGAGTTCACCCCGGAATTTAAAATTCTTCTTTCCACCAATCACCGGCCGGTTATCCAAGGGGGCGGTAACGCGATCTGGAATAGAATCCACCTCGTGCCGTTTGAAGTTACTATCCCGAAATCCGAACAAATAGCTCGAACGGTTATGCTCGAACAACTCCGGCAGGAATGGCCGGGAATTTTGAAATGGGCTGTCGATGGATGCTTGCTTTGGCAAAAGGAGGGGCTGAAAAGACCGGAGGAAGTGGAAAGGGCAACAGACAATTACCGGGCCGATTCGGACATCATCGGCGAGTTTATTTCCGATATGTGCGTTCTCAACCCGCTGGCGAAATGCAGCAAGGCCGTCCTCCGCAGGGCCTACGAAAACTGGTGCGCCGCGAACGAGGAAGCGCCTCTAAGTACCCGAGATTTCAAGTCTATCCTAGTGGAACGCGGCATTAAAGACTGCAAGGTGGGCGCGAAAGCAGAGAAGGGGTGGAAGGGTATCGGTCTCAAAAAAACAGGACCACAGGACCAAACCGGACCGGATTTTAGGGTTTTTTCTCATGAGAAAAATATTCAAGAAAAAAAGGTGGAAAATCGGTCCGAAACGGACCTGCCGGTCCTGTCTGTGACCTGCTCGCTCTGCGCTAATTTCGAGCCGAATGTTGCAAATTCAAGTTACCAGGGCCGATGCATCGGCAATCCCTCGGACGGCGAACGGTTGAAATTCCCGCACCTGGAACACGACTGTTGCGAATTTCGGGAAAGGGGGGGCCAAACATGCGCGAACGGAACCTAATCAAAAAATGGACGGCGGCGTCCGCCAGGGCATACCCCCGAGTGAGATGGAGTCCCTTCGGGGCCAATGACGGGACCCAGGCCGATTCGGGCCGGATGGGACCCATCCGAAATGGCCCCCGCTGGGGCTTGTCGAGGGGCAAGACGGCAAAGTGATCTGGATAAAAACTGATGTCGAGGCTTGAATTTACGGGCAAAGTAACGGGCAAAGCCGGAAATGAGGGCAGATAAGTAATTGAAATCACCTGCCAAAACAAAAGAGAAAGAGGCGCGCAGGAATCATAATCCAACGCGCCCACAGCTTCTGCCCTTGAAGGCGGCCGCAACGTATCTCGGGTTAACCGATTGGTCGCTTCGAGAACAGGTATGGAAAGGAAACGTTCCGTTTGTCAGGTTCCCTGGAGGAAAGAAGATGTTTTTCCATGTGCCGGACCTGGACAGCTTCATCGAAGAGAACAAGTCCAAATACATTTAGCTGGAGATTTCAACTTTGAAGTTTTTGAACTCCCCTACTCCGTTGAGCCAGAGGGCAGGAAACTCAATGGTTCTTCTCGTAGACAGCCGCGAGCAGCGCCCCTACCCTTTCACCCGGTTTGCCGATGTACAGACGGAGGAGGCCACATTGCCGGTAGGCGACTACTCCCTGCCCGGCTTTGAAGACCGGGTTTCTATCGAGCGGAAGAGCCTCGATGACCTCATAGCCTGTCTCCAGGGTGCGAATCGGGAAAGGTTCCAACGGGAGTTGGCAAAGCTCAGGTTTTACGACCTGGCGGCCGTGGTGGTCGAGGCATCACTGGAAGACATTAGCCGAGGCCGGTATCGGAGCGAGATGAAACCCCATGCGGCGCTCCAGAGCATTTTTACCTTCCAGGTCCGGTATCGCGCGCACTTCATCTTCGCGGGGGGGCGAGAGGCGGCGGAGTACGTCACATTCTCTTTGCTCTCAAAGTTCCGGGAAGAGATTAGGAAGCGATTTGACAGGGCATTCAAGGCGGGAAAGGAACAGTTGCATGAAATCATCGGATGAAAAGCGACCCGAGATTGCCACACTTCTCAGGAAGCTCAAATGCGTAGTCTGCGACCGGGAAATCGTCATTTACGTCCCGATTGAAGAGGCTGATTCGGTGGCGTCAGTCACGCCTGGTTACTGCAATTGCTGCCTGGCATGGATCGTCAGAACAGAGACCAGCGCCCTGATAAGCGAGATGCTTCATTAACCAGAAGGAGACGACCGTATGTCGAAGATTGATCTGTACGTGGCAAAAAGAATGCGTGAACAGGGGAAAAGCCCGGAAGAGATTTCACAGCACTTCGGCTGTTCCCTGGCCGCTGTATATAAGGCCATAAAGAAGTTTCCCCGCCTTTGCTTGCCCCTGAGCGTGGAGGCCCTGACGGTAAAGCAACGGAAATTTGTCGAACTCAAGAGTTCCGGGCTATCCGGGACAGAGGCGGCTCTTCGGGCTTTCGATTGCGGTTCCCGCAAATCTGCAAAGGAGATTGCCTGCCAGTATGCGAAGAAACCCGAAATCCAGGCGGCCATGTCGGATTGGTTAGAGTGGCACGGTTGTGGCCGTGACCGGAGAGCAGAGCGGTTGGCTGAATTTGTGGAAAATCCAGACCCCAATGTGGCACTTCCTGCGCTCCGGGAAGCAATGAAGGCGGGAGCGGATTTCCCGAACCCGAAAGTCCAGGTCGAGACCGAAGAGGTCCAATACGTGATCTCGTTCACCCATGACCCGGCGGACGGCAAGATCGTCGATTTGAACTCGCCAACACAGGTTAAGCGAATCGGAAGTTCGTAGATGTATGGGGACGTTATGCCGACTGCCTTGAGGGCGTTACCGGCCTTCGTCGGCACATCGTATTTTGCGACAGGTTGGAGTTGTTGACCCGGACTAAAATCCGTATTCCCCCGCTTCCTTCTTCGCTTCCTCGTACGTAAGGCCCGGCACCTGCTTCACCGCTTCCGCTATCGGATCGTAGGGCGTGAAGGGCTTGGGAGTGGAGGAACTCTTTTCGGAGGTCCCTGCCTGTGCCTTCTTCTTCTCCCAGAGTTGGGCGAGCCCGTCCAGCCAATCCGGCTTCAGTTCCGGCTCGTCCGTCCCATCGTCCTCGATCTGAGACATCAGTGCCAATGCTCTCAACTGCGCCTCGTTCTCCATAATCGATCCCCTTTGCTTCTGCGAGTGACCGCATTTCCTGCTTGTAGCTGGTCGGGGCCGCCTGGGGGACACTGTAGCCGAGTTTCGCATACAGTTCCTTCTCGGGATACCACCAGAGGGCTTGTGAGTCCGCTGGTGAGGTCGATCCCACGAGCTTGCAGTTTATCTAATGCCTCGCCAGAAGCAATCGAAATTGCTTGCGTGCGGCACCATTTCTCGGCGCAGGGATAGGCATCCCATTTTAAGACAAAGACTATGCCGCCAGGACTTCTTTGGAGAAGCGTCCAGTGTGGTCCGGTCTTTGCTCCAACGCAGGGCGTCTTTTCCTGGCAATCCTATCGAATTAGCAAAAGACCCCGGCCAGAAATCCGAAACGTGCATAAACAGGATTTGCCCGCCCCACCACTCGTGAGCCTGCCTGGTTTTCCAGACACCTGCTCCTTGAATCATCGTCCAAGGAGAAGCGCCTATTGCTTGAACTGCTGCCTTACCCTGTTGCACAAAAAGGTGTGGCCGAGATGAGCACTCGCCTTGATGCATGTATATGACCTTGCGAAAAAAAATGAAACGCAGTAATCAAAACTACGATAACCTACGACACTGATTCACAGGAGATAGGTGCCCATGTTTGAGCAGGTTTTCAAAAACATTGACGACGTTCTATGGAAAGAGGCCGGTTGTACCACCGAGCTTGACTATACAGAGCAAACCTCGTGGTTGCTTTTCCTAAAATACCTTGACGGGTTTGAACAGGATAGATCGCTAGAATCCCAGCTTTCAGGGAAAGAATACACCTTCATTCTCGACAAGCCTTACCGCTGGGAGCGTTGGGCTGCACCCAAGGGCAAAAACGGTCAGATCGACCACAATAAAGTCATGACCGGCGATGACCTGTGCGATTTTGTCAACCAAAAGCTCTTCCCCTATCTGCGGGATTTTAAGCAGAAGGCCAGTGGCCCGAATACAATCGAATACAAGATAGGGGAAATCTTCGGGGAGATCAAAAACAAGATTTCCAGCGGCTACAACATGCGCGAGATCATCGACCAAATCGATGAATTGCGCTTCCGCTCACAGACCGAGAAGCACGAACTGAGTCATCTGTATGAGGCCAAGATCAAGAACATGGGCAACGCAGGGCGCAATGGCGGCGAATATTACACGCCGCGCCCGCTCATCCGTGCCATCGTGCAGGTCGTTAAACCCAGGATCGGCGAGCGCATCTATGACGGTGCCTGCGGCTCGGCGGGTTTTTTGTGCGAGTCGTTTGTTTACATGAAGGCCAAGGACGGACTCACCACTAAAAACCTCGATACGCTGCAAGACCGCACCTTCTACGGAAAGGAAAAAAAGTCTCTCGCCTACGTCATTGCGATCATGAATATGATTCTGCACGGTATCGAGGCACCCAACATCGTTCACACCAACACCCTCACCGAGAATCTGGCCGACATTCAGGAGAAGAACCGCTTTAATGTGGTGCTGGCAAATCCGCCTTTCGGAGGCAAGGAGCGCAAGGAAGTACAGCAGAACTTCCCTATCCGCACCGGCGAGTCCGCCTTCCTCTTTCTCCAGCACTTTATTAAAATCCTCAAGGCCGGTGGCAGGGCGGGCGTGGTCATCAAGAACACCTTCCTCTCCAACACTGACAACGCTTCGGTGAGCCTTCGCAAGCTGCTGCTGGAAAGCTGCAACCTGCATACTGTGCTTGACTGCCCAGGCGGCACCTTCCAGGGCGCAGGCGTCAAGACCGTTGTGCTTTTCTTCGAGAAAGGCGCACCCACCCGCAAAGCCTGGTACTACCAACTCGACCCTGGCCGCAACCTCGGCAAGACCAATCCGCTGAACGACGATGATCTCGAAGAGTTCATCGCGCTGCAAAAGACTTTCGCCGATTCTCCCAAGAGTTGGAGCGTAGACGCCAAAACTATTGATCCCGTAACCTTTGATCTCTCCGTTAAGAATCCTAACAACGGCGAGGAAGTTAAGCATCGCAGCCCGCAGAAGATCATGGACGAAATCGCTGCGCTAGATGCCGAAAGTGCGAAGGTGCTGCAAACTATCCGGGGGCTGCTATGAATGCGGGGTGGGTGACAAAGACGCTCGACCAGATTTCAATCAATCTGGACAGCAGGCGTATCCCAATCACTAAAGCTGTCCGCGCCAGCGGAAAGTATCCCTATTACGGTGCGTCTGGCATTGTGGACTATGTAGCTGATTACATATTCGACGAAGATACACTCCTTATTTCCGAGGATGGCGCAAATCTGATTGCTCGCGCTACGCCCATTGCATTTCCCGCGACAGGGAAATATTGGGTAAATAATCATGCCCACATCCTAAAGTTCGAGAGCATGACAACTCAACGATTTGTTGAGCTGTACTTGGAGAGCATTCCACTCGACGACTACATAACAGGTGCGGCGCAGCCGAAGCTCAATCAAAAAGCGCTGAACTCGATTCCAATCCCGCTCCCGCCCCTCCCCGAACAACGGCGGATCGTCAGCATCCTCGGCGAAGCACTTGAGGGCATCGACACCGTCAAAGCGAACGCCGAAAAGAACCTCGAAAACGCCCGAGCCCTGTTTGCAAGCCACCTGGAAGCCGTGTTCACCCAGCGAGGTGTGGGGTGGGGAAAGAAGACTCTAGAAGAGGTAGCCAATGTCAACTGTACGCTCTCATATGGCATTGTTCAGCCAGGGGACGAATACCCAAATGGTTTGCCAGTAGTCCGTCCCACCGATTTAACGACAAAAGTGATTCGACTAAGTGGACTGAAGCGAATCAATCCCAAATTAGCGGAAGGTTATAGGAGAACAGCGCTGTTTGGAGGTGAACTATTGCTTTGTGTTCGAGGTAGCACAGGAGTGGTTTCGATTGCTTCGACTGAACTTGTCGGCGCAAACGTCACGAGAGGAATCGTCCCAATTCGTTTTGACGGGGCTCTTCTCACCCCAGGCTTTGGTTTCTACCTCATGAGTTCAGGCGTCGTTCAGAGCCAAATCCGTGAGAAGACCTACGGCGCTGCATTGATGCAGATAAACATCCGGGATTTGAGAAACGTCGCACTCACCTTTCCTCCGTTGAAGGAGCAAGAAGGAATCGCTGCCAATCTCGACGAGCTTCACGTGGAAACCCAACGCCTCGAATCCATTTACCAACAAAAGCTCACCGCACTCGACGAGTTAAAGAAGTCGCTGCTTCACCAAGCCTTCACCGGCCAATTATAAGGCTACGCAATGAACGAAGCCGCCTCCATTTCTACTTGGGACTTGCTCCAAGACTTCGGCTTCGAGCCGGATGGCAGAGTTTTTTCCGATGTCTTGCCCGGTCGGAGTCTTGACTTTGGGAACTTCAAATTGTCAGCCAGTTGTGTAATGAACATGAGCTTCAGGAATGTCGTGCTCTTTACAGGTGTTCTCGTAACACCAAGAACCCAATCCGAGGTTCGTTTCGAGATGCCGCGCCAAGTTAAATCGCGCGAGCAGTGTGCCGCCTGGATTGTTTGGCATTTAGATCGAGCTTCAGACTGGCGCGGGTTTCGGCCTGAACGGGACGTAAGATGGGTGACTGAAGGAAGACTCCACCAGAATCTTTTGCCATGGGTAGCGCAGTTGGCCGCCTATGAAGCGCGTCCGAAATGCATGGTGCAGCGTGACTGGTTGCGTGTGGCGCTGAAGATGCTGAAGGAGATTGTCACCTTGGCGGAAACTGAAGCGGCAGTAATGTTCGGCTTCGACGGTACCGTTTTAATAATTCGGTGCTCTGGAAAAGTCGTGCCACTACCAGCAGATGGCCAGCATTGGCCTAAACAATACACGATACCTGCGGGAAATCTACGGCACCTGCCAAATCGGCTCATGCGAGAACACGTCGAAGTGTCGATATGGGAAGGGCGACTAAATATCGGGCGAAACCGCTATGAGGGAATTACGGTCGCTGCGTCCGGCAATGATAACGATATTGGCGCTCAATAAGTGAAGGGTGACCAGCATGAACGAAGCGGAAACCAGAGCCGAGCATATTGATCCCGCCCTCAAGACGGCGGGTTGGGGCGTGGTCGAGGGTAGCCGCATCCGGCGCGAATACCCGATCACTCTGGGCCGCCTCGAAGGTTTCGGTCGGCGCGGTAAGCCGCTGACCGCCGATTATGTGCTGATCTATCGCAACACCAAGCTGGCGGTCGTCGAGGCCAAGGCATGGGATGAAGAGTTGACCGAAGGCGTGGCGCAGGCGAAGAATTACGCGGGGAAGTTGGCTATCCGCTACACCTACGCCTCCAACGGGCAGGGCATCTATAGCATCGACATGCAGACCGGGCAGGAAGGAGAAGTGCCGAGATACCCCACGCCGGAAGAACTCTGGGAACTGACCTTCGCCGAAGAAAATGCCTGGCGCGACCGCTTCGCCGCCGTACCTTTCCAGGATAAGGGCGGATATTTTCAGAGCCGCTACTACCAGGACATCGCCATCGAGCGGGTGCTTGAGGCCATCGCCGCTGGACGTGACCGAATTTTGCTGACACTCGCCACCGGGACCGGCAAGACCTTTATCGCATTTCAGATTGGATGGAAGCTTTTTTACTCCCGGTGGAACTTGAGCGGGAAGCCGTCGCGCCGCCCTCGAATCCTATTTCTTGCTGACCGAAACATTCTGGCCGACCAGGCGTACAACGCTTTTTCCGCTTTCCCCGAAGACGCGATGGTACGCATCGAACCTACGGACATCCGCAAGAAAGGCAGAGTACCTAAAAACGGCAGCCTGTTCTTCACGATCTTCCAAACCTTCATGAGCGGGCCGCCGAAAGATGGAAAGCCGTCACCCTATTTCGGCGAGTATCCCCCAGATTTTTTCGATTTCATTATCATTGATGAATGCCATCGGGGCGGCGCGAACGACGAGAGCAACTGGCGCGGCATAATGGATTACTTCGCTCCCGCCGTGCAACTGGGCCTCACCGCCACGCCCAAGCGCAAGGACAATGTAGACACCTACGCTTACTTCGGCGAACCGGTGTATATCTATTCGCTAAAGGACGGCATCAACGACGGCTTTCTCACGCCATTCAAGGTGAAGCAAATCTCCACAACCCTCGACGAGTATATCTATACCCCTGACGACAAGCTGATCGAAGGCGAGATCGAGGCCGGGAAGCGATACACGGAACCCGACTTCAACAAGATCATCGAGATCAAGGAACGCGAAGCGCACCGTGTGAAGCTTTTCATGGAGCAGATCAATCAGCAGGAAAAGACGCTGGTTTTTTGCGCCACACAGGACCACGCCCTGGCCGTGCGCGACCTCATCAACCAGATGAAGATCAGCAAGGACCCGGACTATTGTCAGCGGGTCACGGCCAATGACGGGGCATTAGGAGAGCAGCACCTGCGCGACTTTCAGGACAACGATAAGAGCATCCCCACAATTCTTACAACCTCGCAGAAACTCTCAACTGGGGTGGATGCTCGAAACATCCGCAATATTGTCCTGATGCGCCCCATTAACTCGATGATCGAGTTCAAACAGATCATCGGGCGCGGCACTCGGCTCTACGACGGCAAGGATTATTTCACGATCTACGACTTCGTGCAGGCGCACCATCACTTCAGCGACCGCGAGTGGGACGGCGAGCCGCTTGACCCAGAAGCCTGCCCCAAATGCGGTACGCGTCCCTGTGTCTGTCTGGTGCCACCGCCAGAGCCCTGCTCAGTGTGCGGTCAGTCACCGTGCGTCTGCCCGCCCGAACCTTGTCCGAAATGCGGCAAACGCCCCTGCGAATGCAAGAAGAAGGCGAAGGTGAAACTTGCTGACGGTAAAGAGCGGAACATTCAGCACATGATGGTGACGAGCTTCTGGCACCCGGACGGTACGCCGATGTCGGCGCAGCAGTTCATGGAGATGCTGTTCGGGAAGTTGCCCGACTTCTTCAAAGACGAAGGCGAACTCCGTGCCATCTGGAGCGCCCCCGACACGCGCAAGAAGCTTTTGGAGGGACTCGCCGAAAAAGGGTTCGGCAAGGACCAGCTTACTGAGATGCAGAAGATCATCGACGCGGAGAAGAGCGACCTGTTCGACGTTCTGGCCCACGTGGCCTACGCGCTGCCCCCCATCACCCGCGAAGAACGGGCCACCAAGGCCAAGATGGTCTTCAGCACCAATTTCAACACCAGGCAACAGGTCTTCCTCGAATTTGTGCTGTCGCACTATGTGAGCCAAGGCGTGGAAGAACTCGACCAGGAAAAGCTTACTCCCCTGCTTCGGCTTAAATACAACAACTCCATCGCCGATGCTGTGGCCGATCTGGGTAGACCTGAAGAGATTGGGAAAGTATTCGCTGGATTTCAGAAGTATCTGTACCTACAACAAGCAGCAGCGTGACAGCCAAACGGCGGGGATATTCGGGAATTTTGCCCCAGTCCCGTCGTGAGCCGCGTTTTGCAAGTCCAGAATCGACGTTCAGGCACTGGCCTGTATGAAACATCGTCTTGCCTGTCTTCAGCTTGCGTTAGGGCGGGTTAACTGTTCGGTCCCATGGCTCCCGTGATGAAAAGGACGTAACAGGTTCTACCTTCGGGGGCTTCGGCATCCGGCAAAGCCATCTGCGAACCCGGTCCTGTGTCAAAAAATAAGATTTGATGAGACATAAAGGTAAAGCAATTCTGCATACCGTAACCGCTCTAATTGGGGCGTCGAGCATCAACAATGCGGAGAAGATGTGAAGCAAGCATCACCATTTCCTGAGCTTCGCGAGGATCAGTAATACTTACCGTGCGGTGTGAGTGGGGATTCTTATAAGACCCAATTGCACCTGCAAAAAGATGCGCGAGAGCCTCCCGTTCCGGTTCTGGTTGCTCCAAATCGCAAAGGGGGCCTGTTGTCTTATCAAAAGCCTTGCGCATCAGTGGAACGCCTATGTCGGTCAGGCTATAACCTCCGGCGTCTCGCACGGCCTCTTCAACCGCCTTGAATGCCAAGAATACCGCATCATCCAGGTCGCCCCGTGCAAGGGCGAGCCATACCTTATCAGCAATGGCTTGGTGCAGTAATGTTTTAGGAAATGCCGCTGCTTCGCGGAACCGCTGGAAATCCTGCTCATTTGCGATTGCAGCACCACGTCGGCTAAGGACCGTAAGGCCATTCCGCCCATTCATGCCGCTTGCAGGAACAATCAGCATATTAATGCGTAGCCATTGCCAAGCCTCACTGAGGGCTATCTCGATCTCTTGTTCGCGATGTGGCGGATAACAAAACTGGTCTGTGGCTGCCATCCCGGTACCGACCGTAACGGTTGTCACCGAATCGGGGTAAAACATACCTCTCTGGGAGTGACTGCGTGCAAGGCGGAGAAGAATGGGGGCTAGCTCTTCCGGCTGCATGGCAAGCAAAACATCAACATCTGGCACAACCGTTTGAAGCGTTTCCATATCTTTTCCCCTATCGCCACAGGCTTTCAAACCGGCCCGGATTGGTCTCCGTGTAAACGACGGTGTGTTGAACGTCGCGTCGTCTTAGATAGTCCTGAATGAACCGCGTATCCTCTCCCTGGTCGGCAAGGGCAAAGCCGTAAACGTGGCGTAGCTGTTGGAGAGTGGTAGGCAATTCCTGCCCCGCCAGATCGCCATATTTGCGAATGGTAAGGCCGGGCGACGTGCCGGTTAAGGGGCTTGCGGCCATGAGCTTTTCAACCTCGCGCACGGTGATATGTTTTCGGTCGGTCGTCATTTTGTCCAGTTTCCGGGGTTTTTCACAAGGCGCAAACCCGCTCCAATCCTCAACTGTGTTTTCGCAATATGGACAATATACGCTCATTTGTCCAGTTTTTGGTGGTCACCACCTTCTCCCGCTCGATGAGTTTCTACTTTGAATGTACCACCTATAACAGCACCACCTATAAACTCTTTCTTAACATCTTCTGATAATGGGACGTCAGAATATTTATTAACAACTTCTGTAGCCCAAGTTCTAAGCTTAGTGGTACTCTTAGGGTCGTTTAGGATGACAGTAGCAATTTCAACATACTTAACCCTAAGTTCCTTGTCTTTTAGGGCCGAACTAATAGAAAGTGCCCAGATACTCGTAACAACACCTATAGTAAGTGGGAGAATAAGAGAAATTATAATTTTCTCCCACCAAGTTTTTTCCCACCAAAGTTTTTTCCGCTTACAGTACCCAAACCAAATTAGTGCCAAAAGCAAAAGAACTACTGTTATAATTATTCTTACTGCCATGGTAGCTCCCCGTAATTTTGTTTTGAGCTAGATACAGCATTGACAAATCCCATAACTGGACAATTTACAACAAAGTGTCCAGTTTTGCGCATTGTTTTTACTCGCTTTTTTTGCTCGCTGGCAATTGTGCCGCGAAAGCGGCACGAGGCCCGAAGTGCTGTTGCTGTTGCGACCGCTAAATTTTAGGACTTTTGCCTGCTCTCCTTGCTTGGCCTCCCTTGTACGGCTCTCACTATGGTCAAAAGAGTGAAAACCTCTTATCGGTCCAGTCTAAAAAGAGGGGAACAGATATAGACATAAAGGCATACCGGGGGGGGCATGTCGAGCGGCTCGTTTGAAATTAGGGGTTCCGTTCCGATCTCGGTCCATCCCCAGCTTTCGGAAAGGCCGGGGGCTCTTCGTCCGGGGTCAAAGTCGTCGATTGTGGGGCATCCTGGTCGGATTTCCAGTAGCTTACATCGTGACCGAGGGCTTTCGCTACTTCTCGGACGGACTTTTGTCCGGCGGTTTCTTTTCCGGCATGTTTGACGGTTGAGATGACATCATCATCGAAGTATCCCGAGAGGGTTCGCCTTGCCCCGGCAACTCTCCCACCCATTTGTATGATATTATCACGCCGTTTTTGAGTTTCACGCAGTGCATTGGATTCTCTCTTCGCCTCAACATGAGACTTTTGCTCGGTGAGATACTTGTGGAAATCGTCAGCTGACTCAAATCCCAAATCAGCAGCAAGACTGTCAAAGGATTGTCCGCCCTTTCGAACTAAGCCGGGGAACTCGCGGTTGAGATTTACCGCAACGCCCCCACCTCCCATACGTGTTTTACTACTATAATCCTGAAGACTCTTTGGGGCAATTCCTATCCGCCTTGCTTCGGTGAGCCTGTAATCTTTTGCCGCTGCCATCTCTCGGGCAAGTGTGGCCTGTTCTTCCACTGTCGCATCGCGTTCGTTCGCGGAATAGTGGTCAATGTGTTGGTGAGTGCGGAGTTCTTGGGGAGTTGCCTTAGTGGGTTCGAGGCCGGGTTTAACGGGTGGATAATCCTTCTCCGAGACTTCCGACCTGATCTTTTTGAGAAGCGTATTTGCCTCCCTGTCGTCAAACCCGATAACCGCATGATGCGGATCGCCCGCGTACTTTTCGGCTGCGGCAAACCGAGGATTATCGGGAATGTCGCCGTCGCGCCACTTCTGGAACTCTTCTTCCGTAATCCCGAGCATCCGGTCTATCGCCTTGCCTATTCCTTCGTGCGTTTTCCCTTCGGCCCTGAGTCCTTCGGGGGTGGCTGTTTGGAGTTTTTCGAACGCACCAGTGAGATCGGGCGATACCTTGCCTGATCCTGGCACGGCTTCGGTTCCACGAACTCCTGAGGTTCCGGCTGGAGGTATCGCATCTTTGTCTCCATTGACTGCCTGGAGTATTTTTACCATAGCCGGGTTTGCCGAGCCCGCATTTTGTTGCTGCTGACTCGGAATGTTGGTCGGCCCTGCGGCAACCTGCGTTACGAGCGGTGCCAGCGGGTTACTGCCGCCTTGCCTCGCGGGCATCCCGGCCTGCCCTATCGGTGCGGGTCCCGCTGGACCGGCTGGCGGTGGCGGGGTATCTAGCGGTGGTGCCGCTGGCGGGGCTCCGCACTCGGTCGGGGGCTCCTCGCCTCCCGGTCTATCCCCCAAGTTTTTATCGAGCGTCTCGAACGTCTTGCGGACGACCCGGTCGCGGTTGTTTTTCAATGCGTTCCAAATAGCGGCGGCCTGCCCGCCCCCATACAGGCGATAATCGAGAATGCCGCCAATGGTCAGCGTGATTAAAGGCGTGGACTAAAACCGCTCATCACGGGGTGCCCCGAGAAAGTCGATTGTGGAGCATCCTGGAGGGTTTTGTGCGGCATCTCTGCTTTATTCTTCCATGTATGGTTTTACGAGGGCATCCCATTCGGATAAAGAATTACAATGATTATCCAACACATTTCCTGAGGGCTTAATCGTAGTTTTCCCGAAAGTGTCTCCAATAAAATTGCCGTATATTTTGTTCGAGTTTACGTCTACCAGGTCATCCATTTCCGTAACGCTATCTTTGCAATATGCACTTGTCCTTACTAGTATAAAGCATTTATTAAGCCTTATGTTGTAATGGCTTTCGTAATTCGATAAATAATGGCAATCTTTATCGCCCGCCTGACCACGCCCAAACTGCTCTTTGAATACTTCCTGGCAACGTCTGCCGCATCGTTCTTGTAACTCATATTCTTCTTTCGCTGAAACCCCTTTGCCCTTCGGGGTATCCGAGTCGGCTGCTAATACTGGTGCGGCCATAAAGAACAGCAATCCCGCTAAGATGATAGCCCTCATAATGCCTCCCACTATGTCACTCCGCCGGACAAGCCCTAATCTCTGCCTTTCGGCTTCCACTCTCTTGCAAGCCGCTGCGCTTCGGCGATTTGGGCAGGTGTCATGAGATCGAGAAGCTCATCTCTCATTTCGTGGGCTTTCACATTGCCTCTAGCGGCAGCTAAATTAAGCCACATATGCGCCTGCACGAAGTCCTGCAGCACACCAAAACCACCCACATACGCCAAGCCCAAACAATGTTGTGCTTCGGGATAGTCCTGCTCGGCCGCCTTGCGAAACCACTTCACGGCTTCAGCGTCATCCTTGGAAACGCCCCGTCCGTCTTTAAACATCACGCCGAGAAAATATTGCCCATCGGCGTCACCCTGCTCGGCTGCCTTGCGGTACCACTTGCACGCCTCGGCAAAGTCCTGCGGCACGCCTTGACCCTTATCGTACATCCATCCCAGACAAGATTGTGCGGTAGCATTCCCCTGCTCCGCCAAGGGCTTAAACTCTTTGTAAGCTCTGGCATAATCGCCTCTGGTATAAGCCGCAACACCGTCATCGTTACCTGCATACGCAAGAGCAGCGAATTCGACCAGTACGGCTACAAAAAGCAGGAACTTGAATCTTTTCATCTTACGCCTCCCTGATCTGGGGACTATCAAGGGGAAGGGGGCAAAGCCGGTGAACTTTGTGCCGAAATCATATTACAGCCACATTCCGGTTTCGCAAGAAGATTTTGGATAGCGGATGAAGGTGCAAGGCACTGAGATGGTCGGGTATAGCCCGATTCAGAAAGGACGATGTGCTCGCTTTCATTGAAATGCACTACCGGAAAAGATAACCGCCCCTTTTGAGTCCTAACCTCCCACTGCACGATTTTCGAGGCTGGCCCAATGGAACCTCATCAAATTCACAGGCCCAGCCCAGCGCAGTATATGACCCCAATATGGAAGCCACCCACCCAGTGCCTTCATGGGTCCCATGCTAATTCCTAAAAAGAAGGCGTGCAAAGGCGAACTGAAGCCGCAACATACGGTCTAGTGCTGTTCTTCCTTCGGAGGCGGCCGGATCATATAGTCCGGCATCACTAAAAGAGGTTCATCCACATCCATGCGATTACCGGCTTCCGTGCCGTGCTCCAGCAAGAACCTGAGCCACTCGGACTTACTTTTCGGTTTCTCGTCTTCCATACCGTTCTCCATCCGGCTAAATGTTCGATCCAAGATATCATGGCCCGTCGGCTTTTGTCTTTCAAATGGTATCCTGGGCATCAGAAAAGGGAGAGGATGGAATGAGAGGGAGAGTCGAAACGCGAGGCAAAAACTTTTTCCTGGTATATGCGGACTGGACCGGCCAGTAGGTCGGGAACGGATAAACGCTACCTGTATGAGCGCGGCTTACCGGGAGTTGGCGCGAAGGGAAAGTGCAGCCCGTAACAAGCGGGCGATAAAGGAGCGCCGGCGGGATGATGATTAGTGAACTCGGGTACGGGCACGGGAAAGGGCCAGGCCGTGACTTTCGCTGTAGTCCCGACGCGCAAAGGGCCGAAGGCGGTAGATTTGGAATCGGACGCAGGCTAAACCGGGACGATGAAAGACACAGGCCGGGGGGAGAAAGCCGATTGTGGGGCATCCTGGAGGGGTCCTGTGTGGCTTTGTGCTCTGGGGGGAAAGAGAGAACGTCAACGCAAAATCGAAAAAAAGTCTATAGTACCCTGTTTCACTCATACACGATGACTTTTTTGGATGCTTATATGGGCCAAAATAGCCCATAAATACATTCATTGGTGTACTTCTATACGTTATTCGTAGCGGCGTTATGGGTCAAAATAGCCTATAAATATGGGCCAAAATGCCCTATGAATATGGATTTATTCAACATAAAATGTTTATTGTGTACTTTCCTGCCCGTTGGTTAGAGGTTACCATTTGGGAAACCCGGACATAGAGCCCAAGTTATTGACATTGAGCGTCAAGTACAAAATGCCGGTATCCGTGAGGGCCGGGCGGTCTCTATGCCGTGGGAGTCTTGTGCCTGACGCTATTTTTTTGTAGAAGGAGATTCCAATGGAAGAGCAAACAGGTGGTGCCGCAACGGATAAGGAAATGCCCGAAATGGAAAAGCTGATCGAAAGACTCAGGATGGAAAGAGATGCGGAAGCGTGGAAGGCAGAGGGGTTGAAACAGGGAACGGAACATGCAGCACGCCTCTCTTACAGAGAATTTATCGTAATCATAGCCAACTACGACGATCTTCTTATGCGCGGTGTTTCGGACGCACAAGACATCGAGGATTTAATGGAATCAGACTGGTTTGCAGAACACGTTTCTAACCTGAGAGAGAAGGACCCGTCTTTTAATGAAGAGTTTTATTTAGTTGGATGGCTCGTAGGCGTACTGCAAGTGTGGACTCAGGTGGAAGACAAGCTCTAATGCGAACGCCAGTGTTCACAATGATTACATGGTGCCGATGGAGGGCTATTATCCCTCAATCAGTCAACGCCCGGCTTCGGCCGGGATAAAAAGGAGAAATCACCAATGGCATCTTTTACGAATGAAAAGGTAAGAGGCGCAAACGTTGACGGTGAACAGGTTCATATAAAGTGCATGACCAGCGCGGAAATTGACAACCTCACACAAGACGATATCCTCACCGACCTTGAACTCGATGAGGAGGGTTTCCACTTCTGCGACCGCTGCAAGAAACGGCTTTAGCCACCACCGGCCCGGCTTCGGTCGGGCCAGAAAGAGCAATAAACGATGAACAAGTCGAAGATTGCGTGGACGGACTACAGCGGCGGATGCGGGAATTTTGTATTGCGCGGCAAGGCCAAGGGAGACTGCGAAATTTCTCCCGGCTGTACGAACTGCTACGCCGGGGGGATACGGCGGCGAAGCGGCTGTACCCCGGATCAGACAACTTATTCCGAGCAGAAACTGCAAAAGCTCTCAAAGTGGCATCCTAAAGATGATGATAACAAGCAGGGGCCAGGAACCAGGCCGATGGTATTCGTGGTCGATATGGGCGACCTCTTCCATCACCGGGTGCACGACGACTTCATATTGCGAGCTTTCGATGTGATGGCCGATCGGTCCGACATCGATTTCCAGGTGCTCACCAAAAGACCCGAGCGCATGGCAAGCCTAATACGAAGCGTCCCCGAGCATATATGGATCGGTACAACCTGTGAAAATCAGCAGATAGCAGACCAGCGCATTCCCCACCTCCAAAGTATCAATGCCTCCGTGCGATTCCTGAGCGTCGAGCCGATGCTGGGACCAGTCACCCTGGACCTTGTGGGAATAGGCTGGGTGATCTGCGGCGGGGAGTCCGGGGGCAAGCGAAGGCCATTCCAGAAAGAGTGGGCAATCGATCTATGGCGGCAATGCAAGGCGGCTGGCGTGCCGTTTTTCTTCAAGCAGGGCTCACATCTCTACCCCGGCCGGGACGATCTGCTCGACGGGGAGAGCGTAAAAGAATGGCCGATTTCGGTCGGGCCATTGCCGGAATAAGGAAACTACTATGAACTTGATTAAGAATATCATGCATCAGTCGGAAAGAACCCTCAACGACCGTGACAAGGGGGCCATTTCTCTCGAAGAATTAAAAGCCAGAACGAGCCTTCACGGTACGCTTAATTCATTAATGTCAGTGATGTTGCAGGCCATGAAGTTAGCCCTTTCTAAGGGCAGGCAACGGATTGCACAAATGATTTACGCGGAGGTCACCGGGTCAGACTCATTGCTCTTAGAGCAAAACGAAGATGAAAGCGAGGATGAAGGCTCATCGCCCGGATCGAGCGAATATGAGAATCCCATGGAACGCCTGTTACCTGAAGACTTCCAACCGTTGGAGCGAGAGAAGCACCTTGAACTCTGGAAACCCTTCATCACGCCTATCGCTGACGGGCAGGTGCAGGAATGGTTTTCTGACCCAAAGAAAGCAAAACCCCTTGTCATCGCAAAAGTGAAAGAACTTCGAGAAAACTTGAAGGCGCTGAAAAAAGCGTTCAGCTAATAAGGCACTTTTCATCCCCCCCTCCATTTTTGTGCTTGACATTCCAATTCCACTGGATATACTAGATATACTAAACGCACAAAACACAGGGGGAGACGATGAAATCAGTATCAATCAGGATGCCGGAAGACCTCTTAAGCTGGTTACGGAAACGAGCGGCCAGGGAGACCATGGAGACCGGGAACCAGTACAGCATCAATTCGCTCGTGCTGGACCTGCTCACACGCGAAATGGAAGCCGACACGGGCAAAGAAAGGGCAAAGTCATGAAGCTGATTCGGCGCAAAGGCAAAGGCGATCTGCCGGGCTCCATCTACCGGCCGAAGTACAGGGACAAGAATGGTGCCCTCGTTGAATCCCTGGTTTATTGGGTGAAATACTACAAAGACGGGAAACCTTACCGGGAGAGCACGAAGAAAACCGAGTATGATGACGCTGTTTCTTTTTTGGCTGACAGAATGGCCGATGTCACCAAGGGGAAAACCCCGAACACAAAATTAAACAAGGTCCGGTTTCATGACCTCTCCGAAGATTTCCTGAGCGACTATCGAATCAATGGGAAAAAGAGCCTGGAACGGGCCGAGATCAGTGTTGCGCACCTTAAAGACTTTTTCGGCGACAAAATGCTTGTTATCGAGCTTGATACTTCCAAGGTCAGGAAGTACATCGAACACAGGATGGCGGCTAAAGAAGTCAATGGGAAGACGGTAAAGGGCGCATCCAACGCCACAATCAACCGGGAATTGGCAGCCCTCAAAAGGATGCTAAACTTAGGCGCACGATGCACCCCGCCGAAAGTGGACCGTGTGCCCTACATTCCCATGCTCAAAGAAAGCAATGTCCGCAAAGGCTTTTTTGAGAAATCGGACTTTATTTCTCTTCGAGAGGCCCTGCCCGCGTATCTCAAACCCATGGTGACTTTCGCCTATAAAACCGGATGGAGGAAAGAGGAAGTCACAGAATTGAAGTGGTCTGAGGTTAATCTGGATAGTGCGACTGTGAGACTGAATCCAGGGGAGACAAAAAACGATAAGGGACGGACAGTCTATTTGGATACGGAGCTTCAGGAAATATTTGCCGACTTGTGGGAGACCCGGAAAGCAAGCGGCAAGCTAACCGCGCATGTGTTCCTGAACGAAACCGGAACGGACAAGATCAAAGACTTTCGCGGTTCATGGGATGCAGCCTGCATAGAGGCGGGGATACCCGGAAAACTTTTCCATGACTTTAGGCGAAGCGCAGTTAGAAATATGGTCCGGGCGAACACCCCTGAAGTTGTGGCAATGAAAATTTCCGGCCACAAAACCCGCTCCGTCTTTGACCGATACAACATCGTGAGTGAGGAAGACCTGAGAGAAGCCGCACTCAGGCAGGAAGAGTATTTAAACTCCCTTACGGGCAAAGAAATGGGCAAAGTCATCGAAATAAAAAAGCGGGCAAAGCCCGCAAAGTGAGTGCCGGAGGTCGGAATCGAACCGACACGAGGTTGCCCTCACTGGATTTTGAGTCCAGCGCGTCTACCAGTTCCACCACTCCGGCTTAAATCGGATTTTAGTCAGGGGCTTCGGCGGGTGTCAAGGGAAATGCGAAACGCCGGGCCGAAGATTTAACCGACGAAATCCGGGGGTTAGAATTCAGACCGCTGGCTTCCAGCCCACCGCGTTTCGAAAGACAAGGACTTCGCCTTGCAGATGGGGAGACGGGGCGACAAGGAGCTAGCAGGGCTGGAGCGGTGAGCTAAGCGAATAAAGTGATGACCGCTTTTTCACGTGCGTGATCTGCCAACACCGGCCAATGGCTTGTTGCCCCTTAGGAGTGTTGTATCAGCAAGCATTTTCCAGATAACAACGGCTAATGGCATTTAGTCGAATAAAAAATGTAGTGACCATATAGCTATCCTGAGAGCGACTCCCCGATCGAGGCGGCCGGCACCCGCTATATCGCCGCTCACGCCATCTACCATGCTCTTTAAGGTCGCGAGCTTTTAAAAACCTGACAAATCGGCTTGACACCTCCGCTCAAATTGGATAGAGAAGTATGGTTACGCTTGAGCTGAAATCAGATTTTGGCAGGGCAGCTATACGGGGCTGTAGCTCAGTTGGGAGAGCGCTTGAATGGCATTCAAGAGGTCCGGGGTTCGACTCCCCGTAGCTCCATAAGTAAAAGCAAGGGGTTACAGATATGATGCTGTAGCCCTTTTTGATTTCTTCTACCCCATTTCTCCCCTGCCGGAATTTCGACCTCTTTGCCCAGCTCTGGAAGTATTGCTATTTGAGGGGATTCCATTTCGATCACTCCCCCGACACCGTCCTTTGATAGTGGGTCAGTCTTCGTTAGGATTCACCAGAGTTTACGGGTTACTCCCGCGATGGAGGCAGGGGTTACGGATCAACTTTGGACCGTCGAGGATATTGCGAAGTTGGCGGAATGATTATGGCTTCTCGCCTTGAAAACCTTTCAGTTTTTCTCTCAAATAACTTAAGATACTCTCTCGTTCCTGAATTGTTGTCTCTGAGAAGTGTAAGGGTGGCGCTTCCGCTGTGCCTCCGATCTGCTTGAAGTACCATGTTTGAAAGAATGGCTTTGAGGCCTGTGCTTCCTTGTCCTGATATTTAATTGCAAACACAGAAAATGTAGGAGCCACCTGACCGACAAAATTTCTCCCGGCTAAATAAGTAGAATGATTTAGAGGGGGGATTTCATTTCCCTTCGAACCTTCAGAAACGATGGGCTGCTTCGCTTGGAATTGTTGGTCGACAAGTATCAGCCTGTTTTCTAAATTGATCGCCGAATGCTTACCTTTATTCACTATGGTGATTTGAAAAACATACTCTGAATTAAACTGGGCTTTAAGTTCCGGTGTGGCTTTTATTAATTCGGGGTCACCGAGAATCTCAAAATCAGGTCTACCGGCTTCATCTTCCGCGTTAGGGCTGAATACCCATGCCGCCAAGCCTGAAAAAACTGCCCCCACAAGGAAAATAGCCAAGCTTCCCCGAATAATTTTGAGCATCGGAGAGGGAGCATTGCGAACCCATGAATTGCTCATGGCTAGCGGCAACGTCGACGTAGCTGCAATGCCAAGCAAGATTATCAGGATTATCGGGTTTTTCATCTTCCCCGTCTTATCCAAGACAACGAGAAGAATGCCAATAACAACACCGACAATCCCCAAGAATTCAGAAAATCCGATTTTAGCCATGGCTTGATTTTGCCACACATGCATCTCTATGCAAAACCAATAATCCAACAACTTCGCGTCGGACTAAAATTAAGAATTGACCAACTACCCTGTCCTTTACAGCCCTGCTCGATTGCCGTATCATGGTCGAACCTGACCATACCGGACGTACTAGGTATGGGTTAGCCTGAGAAAGTTGATTGTGGGGCATCCTGACGCGTCACATGCACGAGGACATCCCCGCACGCACGCAAGTCCAGGCGCAAGAGTCTATCCATACGCATGAGGGGGGGGATACCATGCTGCGCGTGCTGACTGAAATCCTCAATCCGACCCATTCTGAAGTGCGCGCATGTTTTTTGGAAATGGCTTACTTCTGACCATATTGGCCCACTGAGATTGGCGTTATTTTGAAGAGCAGGAAAACCCGGCAACATCTTACACACTAAGAGACAGCCTATGTTTGCCGTTTTACACTGGCTGTATAATCATTGTTGGATCAATAGAAGATGGCTGATAAGGCGAAAAATGGATTGAAAAGTTCGCCATCACGAAACTTGGTAATAGGGTCAACGGGTTACTCCGGCGCAGACTCCGTTCCGTGGACTGCCAAAGCCGTGCCGAATATTGTGGACTACGACACAGTGATTGTTGATGTTCCATCGCTTGATGAGGCCGTTCTCAAGAAAGTCTCATCACAGATGCTTGAGGATATGCAGAAGCAGCTCATTCGACTCCTCGATTCAACGGGGCGCTTAATTATCATTACAGACTTCCCACGTGCGGAGAAAAGACCAAAGTCATATCCAGAGTCAGTTGACAATTATGACTGGTGTCCCATTGGAATCGGAATTTCAGACGAGTCCGGCAAGAGTCTGATCGCGAAGGATACCCGGTTCAACAAATATCTCTCGAATCTTGCTGGATGGGAATACTACCACTTCATTCCCCATTCCTGTCTGAGTTCTGCATTGACCGATTTCTACGGCTCTACTTACCAGACGAGATATGAGATCCCAGAACAACCGCTCGTCACAAACCGATACAACAAAATAATAGCCGGTGTGTACAGGGTTGAGGTTTACAGGGAACGGACAAAATACCCTCGATATGGATCATCCTACAGGGAATACCCAACTGAACCTGACGCTGTCACCGGCGAGATAATCTTGCTTCCTCGTATCCCGTCTTTAGATCGTAAGGATGCTGTCTGCCTTGTATTGGAGGAGCTGACAGGACTCGTCCAGAACTCCGTTCCGCCAGATTGGGTGCAGACCATCAATGTTCCCGGCGTCATCGAGCTTGACGGTGAGATTTCTGCAATGCTTGACACAATTACCCAAGTCCGAAATCAGATTCGGGTTCTCGAACAAAACAAGGAATCGCTTGAGCGCTTCAAGAAACTTCTTTATTCCACCGGGCATGAGCTTGAGGAGATTGTCGCCGCTTCTTTTGAGCGACTCGGTGCCGCAATACTTCCTGCCAAGTACTCAGAGGAGGAATTTGTGATGGTCTTCGACGGAGTCGAGTATCTTGTTGAAGTAAAAGGGGTCACCAAGAGCATATCCCTTGGCCACGTCCGTCAACTCAACGATTATTTACTTAAGTATGAAGAGGACACGAAAACGCAGTGCAAAGGCATTCTTTTCGGCAACTCATGGCGGGACTACCCGCCCGAGAAACGGGGCACAAGTGCGAAACCAGAGTTCCCAGATAATGTCATTCGGCGCAGTGAGCAATGGGGAATCGCTTTGGTGTCCTCCGTGCGGTTCTTCTCCGTGCTGTGCAAATGCCTCGATGGAAAGAGTGACGGGGCCACAATCCTTCGACAGATTGTTACGGCTGAAGGCTGTGTTTCTTGGTTATGAAGGCAGCCATGGAGTCGGCGCATGTTTTTTTAGTTGGCCCAACGCTATTCGACTAAAGTGGGGTTATTGGGGTAGCTCCTGTGAAAACCTTCGAAGAAAGCCTAATTGACCTCTTAGATAAATCCAAAGAGGCAATATCCAAAATCGCGGCTCCCTATCGGGGTTTTTCTTCAAACGACTTCGATAAAAACGAATCAGTACGCCTGTCTTTTTTAAGCAAGGCCCTCACGATAATATCGAATGATTCAGAGAACGAAAGTTCGTTTAATAATGATAAACTGTTTAATGATGCCTCTAGACTTGCCGGTGCATGGGGCAGTTATCGTCAGGTTCTTTGGTACCTTATTTATAAATGTGGAAAGTTCAAGCATAATAAGTTCATAATTGACAAGAATGATATCATTCAGTCAATATCAAGTTTACAACATTCATTTTCGGCAAAGTCTATACATGTCATAACTAGATCACTACTTTTTGGAGTTATATTGCCTGCAAAGAAACTAGAACTTATCGATGGAATAACCTTGTATAGACTTTCACAGAAAGATCGTGATTATCACCTAAAATATACTAGTTACACTATATCTGAATCACAGACACTATTAACTGAATCGCATTCAGCAGAGGTCCGCGTTACTATAGATGTTCCTGTTGCTAGATCTGAAAATGCAGCCTTTTTTAACGCTGAGAATATAGGAGTTAAGTTGGCATGCAATGTAACACGGAACCTTCTCAATGCCTTATTATTGATAAAAGAAGGGAGAATAGATCTTGGACCGATGATAACGGAAACTGATTCTCCAATTCAAGGGATTCAGACACTAGGCACGTACCCAATTGTCATTCCTCTTCAGAGTCTAACGTTAAGGATGAGAGACATTCCCAAAATCGCAACGGCTTATTCCCTTGTGTCCGAAAATTCACAGCAACTTGATCCTATTTTAGTCCGTGCCATACATCGCTTTCTACTCGGAAGAAAACGGCTTAATCTTATAGACAAGCTTGTGGATTATGTGATTGGCTGGGAATCGTTGCTCCTAACAGTCAAAGGAGAAGGTGCTTCTCAGGAACTAGCCTATAGATTTTCAGTCAATGGTGCTTCCCTTATCGGAAAAGCCTCTAAGACAAAGGAGAGACAGATATACTTCCGCAAAATGAATGCTATTTATTCTTTGCGATCATCTGTTGTACATGCGGGAGATCAAAAAAAAATTGATAAAGAACTTCGAGCAGGAGATTTTGAAGATTTCGACTCGGCTTGTATTTTTCTGGAGGCTAATTTCAGAAAAGTGATCTGGTACCTTATGGAATCTCCCAAAGGAAAGCGGCCATACAGCAGAAAGAATGGCTGGGAAGAACTTCTTTGGCCTTAAGTGTCAGGGTACTTTGTAGTAAAACGGCCCGCTGGTTCGAACCCAGTGGTACACTGTGAAAAAGGCCCATCACCTTCGGCAGTGGGCCCTCTTTTAGTTTCTGTTGATTATGGCTTACTTATTTCCGCGCTGGAAACCGGCTGGACAACAGGACTTGTCTCGTTTAACCATTCAAGGCTATGATTCGCGGCAACTTCTCATACGGGGAGAGACAGTCTGTTCTGTGTTTTCAGTTTTATGCAAACTGTATGATTTCGGTGTAATAACGGGACCCGTTCGCATGCCAATTACTAAGTTCGCTGCTTTCTATACATCGCCGCTATTTTGGGCGGGAAGCAAGGTCAATTTCGACGACAGGACCCACAAGGATTGGTTTCACGACCAGATGGCCGAGGAGGTCTCTTCAAAGAGTTGCGATTCCTATATGCTAAGAGTGTTCAGAGACGGCAGAGTAGAGATTCGCATTGAGGCTCTGGAGGAAGAGATTGGTCAGGATATTCTTCCAGGGCAGCTCCAGGACACAGTGCGACGATGGGGTAAGTATCTCGACTACCTCAATACTTTCTACCTTCTGCTTGACTCATCAACAATCGAAACTCACAGATGGAGCTACTTCAACCTTTACGAGATAACTAACCAAGACGCCTTTCGTGTTCGTTACGAAGATGGCAAATGGACCGGCGAGAGTGGTTCTCGGAGAATCGGGTCTATATACGAGACTGGAAGGTATGAAGCTTTATACATATCCGGAATTCCTATTGAGAACGATCCGCGCATAATGGCCAGGCAAGTTGTCCCACTGGATGCAATTGAGCATTCGTTCAAAAGGTTCGATCAGGTAGTCGCCTCACCTGGTCTTGAGAAAAGGCTGGCAACTTTTGCGAAGAGCTTGAGTGAGTATAAGATTGGCAACTATGAGACGTCCATCATTCTCTCATGGTTCATCACTGAAGAGGCGATCAGCCATCTATGGATTACCCACATCGACGGCCTAAATCGTGAGTTCGAAGAGGGCCGGAAGAGAATTAATCGAGAACGCAGAGATTACCTCACAGGCAGGGACTTTCCAACCAGTCTTGTTTCCAACCTGCTCGAACTCTGGAATGTGCTGCCCAACCAGCTGTTTCAAGACATAGACGCCGTTCGGCGGTTCAGGAATAAGATCGTACATACTGAAGATTTTGAACCGAGTGCCGATGAAGCTCAGCTTGGAATGCAGACGGCTCGCGCAATGATCGAGCGGCTATGGGGGTTTAACTTTGTTCCGAATACAGGCTATTCAGTGCCGGGCCTAGTTTGAGTCCCAACACTCCTCCCCAAGTGGACCAGAGGATCGGTCAAGCAAGGGGAGGGGGTTCAACTCCCGCTTCCCCTTCTCTGCACAGGCCCTTTCAATCGTCCAGCATGACTCTGTAATAAACCGTCTTCATCGTCGGATAGTTCGCCAGCCACCTATCCACTTCCGATTCGGGGTATCTCACGGACCTCCCAAACTTTCGGTAGCCCGGTCCTTTGCCACGATACCGCCAGTTTTCCAGTGTCCCAGTCTCAAACCCAAGCCGTTCAGATACCTCTTTCTAGTGCTAACCCCCAGCTAACTAAACTGCAAGTTCGCCCCCCTCTGATCAGTCCTGGCAGTACGGCTGTTTCGAGGGAATTTCTTTTCGATTATCTCTCATACCCTGCCCTTTACACTCCCGCATCGTTGCAATAATATTTAATTTTCAGGGGTATCCGGAATACGGATAAACTGATTCGAGGGCAAATGGCGGCATCCTGACACTTCAGATTTGCTTCCGGCTCATCTGACACTGGCAATTCAGGAGTATCAATGGGTAAGGTAATCGACTTTAAGTCGATCAAAAAGGGCCTTCCAGAAGCCCCACTGACGTTAGAGCAAGGTTTGAAGCTGCTGGGGCTGGAGAAATGGCCCGAAGATTGGGAATTCTTGCGATTGCGAATCTTCTTGGACGGGCTAGCCTCAATCGTCAACCGAGAGGGAGCAGCTTGGGTCAGATTCCACAGAGAGAGTATCCTGGAGGAACTAGGGCGTTTGCTACATCTCTAAAATCTCGCCATCAAGCCAAGGGGTAGGATACCATGCTCTGGCTTGCGGACAAATCACAGACTCGAACTCTCTCTGAAGTCCGCGCAAGTTTTTTAGAAATGATTTCCTGCTAGAGAGTAAGAGATGAACTTAGTGACAGGGCATTGGATTGTGCGGGTCCTGGTCGTTTTATATGGCATCGCAGTGTTCGGCGCGCTTGTATTGATATGGATGAACGCATCTCCCCCGGATGCGCCGAAAAACACTGGCATCATGCTCGCCTCAATTTTACCCGTAGCAATTGCTGTATTGCCATCACTACTAAGGTCACCAAATCCTCTGAATATCAGTACGTCTTGCTCTACGATTCAAAATTTCAAAAGCTCGAAACCGGCGAGTTTCCCAACCCTTACTATTCGAAAAAGCACCAATGTCCCCCGCCACCCCCAAAAGCACAACAACCGCCACTTTGGAGATCAGTTGGAAAGCTTTCCCGAAAGATTTAGATGCGACTCCTCTGCCTCGACACCAAACGAAGCAATGATTATTCATTATTTATTATTTGGCGCTCATTTTTTTCTGACCGAATGACATATACATCGGAACTTCTCCGAGGAATCGACGGGGGGCGTAAACACTAACCGCCGAAAATTCCGTGGAAGTGAGCCGCGTTAATTCTTAACCGATGTTTTGACGGAAAAGCATACAAACTGGTCATGTCTCGGGCCATATTTGATCCGACCACTGTGGCTGTCTATTAAACAAACACATATTTTTCAATGCGTTACAGATGACGGTAAAGCCTCACGGAATTTTCAGCGGTTAGGGCTCACACCCCTAATTAGAACAGACCCGAGAGAAGGAGGCAGCATGAACCCAGCAGAACTGTACGTGAATGGCATTAAGAAGAAGCTCGCCCTCTATCATGCGGCATGGCTTCCCAACGCGAAGTTCCACTTGGGAGACGTTGGCGAGCTCAATGACAACTTTTTCCAATCCGTACGCAATCTGAAGGACATGAACATCGCTTTTCAAGAGCTTCCTGATAACAGCCCGAGCAACCTCGATATCGTTTCTGACCAAGGGGTGTCAATCACTTTCAAGGCAACCGGTCAGACTAACCCGAGCCTTCCGAACGTGCCCAACGCCGAGGCCGGCATTGCGATAGAGTTCGGATCTGTGGGCGCCTTTTTGATTCAGGCCTCCGACGTATTCGAATCGTCAATAGCCGACATCGCGAAGCTGCAGGCCGACGTGCTCGATGCGTACATGCGAGGCGCTTGGAAACTGCAGTGGGCGGTCATTGTCCGTCTCGTCCACACCTCGAATGCCATGATTTTAGTGTCACGGAGTTCCGGTGCCAAGTTGGAGATGTCCGCGAGCGGCGACATCCCCATTAGCGGACTCAAGCTCGCGGACGCAAACGTCAAGCTCACTGTCCTCCATCAAAGCGGAGACTTGGTCCGCGTCGACCGCGCCGTGAATGTGACGCCGCTGTTCCAACTCGCGCGGATCCACAGAAGGGTGTTTGCCGGGCCCGTGGTGCGTCTGGAGAAGGCGGCGAGCAGCCTCTCCCATATGGCCGAACTCACGCCCGAGTTGGCACGGTCGGATCCGCGTGTTGCGGATTCGCTTTACCTCGACTTAGTCCATTGAAGAGGGTGGGCGATGGGTGGTAAGGACTGGTCCAAGAAGGAAGAATGGTTCAATAAGGATGTATTGGCTGCGCGGCTCCCAGAGTTTGAGGCCATTATTGCCAAAGCGAGGGCCGAGGGACTCGATACTACACCGGTAGAGGCTTCGCGTGACTTTCTGCTCGGAAGGCTGGCGGTCCTTCAGGGAAATCTGCCCGAAGCAGAGCAGAAGTTCGGGACGTCCATCGACACGTTTCGGAAACTAGAAATGAGCAAGGAGCGTGCAACGGTGGCGATCGAAGCCGCGCAAGCCATGCAATCCGCTCTCCGCATCGACTCAGCCCTCCGCTTCGCTGAGGAAGCAATTGCCGGCGCAGAGCTGCTATGGTGGGGCTTGTCACCCACGGAACGGCTGAGCACGCCGGAGACCATGGTCAGTGCAGCAGACGTGGCAATACCTATCGCATATGAGGCGCATACGGACGAAAAAGTGTTCGACTTCATCCAGAGGTCGAAGGCTCGGCGGTTCCTGGAGCAACTCTCGATGCGCTCTTTGGTGGCGTTCGCAGGCAGGTTGTTACCGGAAATGGGCGGTCCGGCACCGGAGTTTGCTGCGGCATTCCAGCAGCTCGACGCCGCATGGGACGCGTATTTCTCGGGTGAAGTTGTGGATCAGCGCCCAGCCGCGGAACAGCGTGTCGTCTCGGCTTACGGCGACGAGGTGACGCGTCGGCGCGGATTCAGACTGAGTATTGTGACGACAGCCGATGCCAAAACCTGCCAGGTGGCGCTCGGAGAGGGCGAAGCGCTTTTGGAGATATTCGTCACCACCCACGAAACGTTCGCCGCACTCCTAACCCGGGACCATCTGCGCGTCGTTCCGCTCCGCATCTCCGCGAAAGAGCTTCGCCACCGCGTATACAGCGGCTACATCGCCCTTGCCTCCCCCAAGCCAAATCTCGTTACGATCGAGGATCTTTACGATCGGAAGGAGGATGTGGAATGGAAGGAGGCGCTCGGTGGGATCGACGGGTTTATGTTTCCCTTCCCCCATGAATTCCTAAGTGCTATGCATGAAATCCTCCTCGCGCCGTTCGCACGCGAGTTGGCCTCAGTCCGGCGCCTCATAGTGTGCCCTCACTGGGTGCTCCACTCCCTACCGTTCCACGCGCTCGAGTCGGCCGGGGGTGCTCCGCTTGCTGATACTACTGCGGTGACCTTCATGCCGAGCGCATCTGCGTGGGAGTCGCTTCGAAGGCTGTCGCCCGAGAAACGAGAACCTGGTTCGCCATACGTGGCCGTACTCGGGGTTGAACGCCAGCAGGCACCGCTGCAATCGACGTGGTTTTCGAAGAAGCTCGGGCAGGCCGAGCCGCCGCAGGAACCATCCGAGTTTGAGGAAGAAGCCCGAGCCGTCGCCACCACGTATGGTGTCACACCTCTACTCGGCCCGGCCGCAAAAAAGCAGGAACTCTTCGATGCCCTCGTCAAGGCGGACCGGATACACATCAGCTGTCACGATGTTCGCGATCGCCCTCAAATACTCACCAACGGGCTCCTCTTAGCGGATGGCCTGTTCTCCTTCGCGGAGATCGCCGCTTCGCCGCACCTCGCTGCCCACCCTGGCGCAGAGATCAAGCCCTCGGTGATCGTGCTGAGTGCGTGCGCAACCGGAAACCCGAAAGTCGAGAACGGTGATCGTTTGGTTAGCCTTGGGCACGAGCTTGTGGCCAGGCTGGGGTGCTGCGTGATTTCTTCGCTTTGGCGGGTGGACGCGGAAGCGACGAGTTTTCTCATGGCCAGATTGCACGAGCATCGAAAAACCGTGCCAGACTGGGCGGTAGCGCTCCGCCTGGCTCAACGAGACACCATGTTGGCGACCAGCAAACCCGAGCCGGACCGCCCCCTAGTGACCTTTAGGGAACCATACTATTGGGCCGGGTTTTTCGTGTTAGGTGCCTAAGGTGGGCACATGTAGAATTAGAACGCCACAGAAAAGAAAGACCCAATGGACGATGAAAAGAGAATGACGCTTCATTTCGATTGCCCTGGCTGTTCCCAAATTGCATCGCCATCGTACACAAAACGGGAAGTCGAAATGGCTCTGGAAGCCGGAGAACTAGATGTGTATCACATCGCCTGCGATAATCATTGGAAGCGGAAACTAGAACCGGAGCACAAAGCAAATCTCAAGAAAGAGCTTGGTAAACTCTTAGCGCGGCAGATACCCTGCCCACTTCGTGCGCCACTCGCGGAGCATCCCCTCCGCTAAAGCCGTTATTGTAAGGTCTACTTCGCGCCACAATAGACTTTCTCGCCCCAGCCCATACTTGGACGTCCACCGATTCCACAGCCCCCCGATTCATCAGTCTCATCACTTCCTCTCCTATCTTCTCTACTCCTATCTATTGAGTGTTTTCTGGACCTAGCTCAAAGCCTTCCCACGGACCTTTGCGGACACAGTCTTATGCCCCAGCCGCTAATTCTTTTCAAAAAGTTCACCCAATTTATTATTGTTTCAAGTGGCCGCCGTGAAGTTGAAAAACGCAATGAATAAGAACAAGACCATCTTTTCTTAAATGCGCAGCCTGCCGTACGAGACTCTATGCACCCAGCAATGCCATGCGGGTAACTTGCTCGCACGCAAAAAAATAAACACCTCGAAATCTCCGAAATTCCGGGAAAGATAATGGACCCTTGGGTCTAACGCCCCAAAAACTTGAGGATTTCGTCGGCCGGCAAGGCGCCTTTTTCAACAGGCTGTTGAGAGTAAGCTTGACCAATATGTTGGACTATGCATAGCTTCTGTACAGCTAATCTTCTGCCTTGGATACGGCAACTGAACAGTAGGGGTGATCCATGCAAGACACAGAAATAGAGAGGGTATCGCCTGTTACGACACGCTCTCTCCACGAGATGGTTCTTCTTGTCGATACGGCGCTCCTCGACAGGAAGTCGGAAGATGCCGCGAAAAGCAAGCGCAAGCGCGAAATTCATACTTTTCATTTGGACAATGAAGATAACCTGCAGCGCATGCTGAACGCTGTTCAACCCGGGAGTTACATCCGCCCGCACCGGCACTTGGAACCGCCTAAAGCTGAAACGATTGTCATTCTGCGTGGTTCTTTGGGATACGTACCTTTCGACGAACAAGGAAATCCGGTAGATCGTCAGTTCATCCTCCTGGATGCCGGGCGGGGGGCGTTCGCAGTGGACTCGCGCGCAGGCCTGTGGCACACGTTTTTTGCACTTGAAGAAAATACGGTCCTGTTCGAGGTCAAACCCGGCCCTTATAATCCCAATACAGCTAAGGATTTCGCACATTGGGCTCCTGAGGAAGACGAAGCGGGCGCCGTGAAGTACCTCATGGCTATCGAGGACCGATTCCGCTCCGTGCTTGGGCTGACATGCAGGCAATGGGGTCTTTGACAGCCCGTTGAATAATGCGGGTTGCACAGCTTGGCGCATTCTTCCGGTTGTGACCGAAGGAGGGACTGAAATGATCAGACTGTCAGCGGCAATGCCCTGGGCTTCTCTTCTCCTGCTTCTTCTGATTGTCGCCTCGTCAAGCGGTTCGTATGGGGCGGATATAAGACTCATAGTCCGTGGAGATGATCTCGGGATGACGCAAGGATCACTGGCGGCTTTTGAAAAAGCCTTTAATGAAGGCATTCTGACGTGTGCATCGATACTGGTATGCGCGCCATGGTTTGAAGGAGCGGCGGATCTATGCCGGAGAAATCCCACATGGTGCACCGGAGTGCATCTTGCTCTTGTGGGGGAATGGCGTGGCTATCGGTGGAGACCCGTACTCCCATGGGATAAGGTTTCCTCTTTGGTTGATGAAGACGGATTTCTGTATGCCTACCCGGATGAGCTATGGAAGCACAATCCCAAAATAGAGGAGATCGAGGCGGAACTGAGAGCTCAGATCAAGTTGGCATTAAAGAAGGGCCTGAATATCCAGTATATCGACACTCACTACATGGGCCCTCAGGATTACCCGGGACTGTCAGAAGTTATCAAAAAGATTTCGTTGGATTACAATCTCCCCATATCGGGCAGCTTCGGCGAGAAACGTGTCGCCGGTAATATTTACAGGGCTCCAGTAGAGGAAAAAACGGCTATTGCTGTAAAATCGCTCAGGGAATTGGGACCCGGCTTATGGTTATGGGTTGCTCATCCCGGAATCGATTCTCCCGAGCAGGGCGCACTTATTCACACGGAACCCGGGGAAGTCTTCGAAGGGGGAGGCGTTGGCAAACACAGAAATGCAGAGACAAAAGCATTGTCGAGTGCCGAGGTGAGATCCGTGATCAACGAGAAAGGTATTCAACTGATCAGTTACAAAGATCTCTCGGAGAAAAAACAGAAAGGTCTTGAGAAGTAAAAGTCAAAACGATGGCAAAAGGCTTATCCATATTAGCTTATTAGAGCCGGAATCGACTTTCTCGCCTCAACCCATAGTTGGACACGTCCGCCGAATCCACCGGCAATCCGAATACCACACGAGACCTGGCTATTGCCCATCAATGAAAAACGGACTCCATACACCCCATAAACGAATCGGGTCAAATATCGGACTAAATAGGGTGATCACTCTATAGCTGTTCATATGATTTGTTGTAATTAATATACTCTTAGCGTCCAATTCCTGGCCAAGGGAGAGCGGATATCCTCCGGCAAGTTGAAACCGCCTTTCCGGACGATGTGCAAAACAGGCGAAGAGGACGGTATGCGCCCAAAAACACCGCACGGCAGGAAGGGAGGAAGAGGCAAAGAACTTTTAGGCAGCTTCCTGTAAAGATTCGCTTTGGGCGAGTTTATGAATCCTATGGAATGTACTTAGAGCGCTGAGGTACGCCTGTATTGCAGTGAGAGTAGAGTGTCCGTTGAGGTTTCATGCATCGTCACGCTAAACCTTAACCATTGCGAAGGAGAGCGAACATGAGGAAGCTGGCATTCTTTGCGGCAGTCATTTGTTTGATTTCTTGTTGCGGTATGAACGCAGATGCCCAACCTGTAGAACAGTCGTGGGGGCCCCACTACGTCGGGCCTTCGAGAGCGACTACAACTGGAGATGCCGGGGGTGTGATAAGCATGAACCAGTTGTGTAAGAACACTTACGGGACCCCGGCGCATATGTGCAATGTGGACGAATTTTATAGAACGGCTGGAGTCACAAGGAGAGCGGTAGGCACGACCTTGTGGGTCCAGCCGGCGTTTGGCAACTGTGTCTTCATGACCACGCCGGCTCCGGCTACGACCATTTGTCTCGAGCAAGGTACGGCAGCGGCGTCCCCGGCAACATTGGCCGCCACCTGCAGTGGGTGGACCTCGGCAGCAGCCGGCCCCGGCGCGCCCCTTGGAACCACCATTAATACCTTTACCCTCGGCCCAACCGTCGGCGTCACAAACATTACGGAAGCTTGCGACACGTTTCTCCCTGTCGCCTGTTGCTCCCCGTAAGCAAGTTACGTGGTGTAGCCGGTCCTCGAGTTTTGAGAGCGTTACGCGCGCGCTATAGACCGTTCTTTTGCCGCATCTGCCACGATTCTATTCCGGCATTACTACGCGCACGCGATAGACCCCTTTAAGATGGCGGGAATCCTTATCTGTGCCTTTCCGCCTACCCGGAATTTTGCCGGTCCCTAAAAACTGAAGCAGGCCAAGCCCGGCGCTTAAATCTTTTGCAGATAAATGTTTAAATTGACTACCCATTCCTCCTGTCCCCGTGTATTGTTCAGATAAATAATTCGGGCAGTCATATAGTTTATTGAGGCATTAAGCAAAGTTCATTTCATCTCGCAATGAAAGCAGTAGGAGAGGAACACTGATCGCGTCATGAAACATGCAATGTTTGCTGCATGGAGGCGTTGCCTGCGTTAAGAGATGGAGGTCTTTATGCGTAGTCTGGTTGGGCAGTCTGCTGTCCCTTTTCACCTCTCGGATGCCGTGGAAAAGACTTACAGCCTTGATGATTATCGAGACTCGTGGCTTCTGATGGTCTTTCATCGGCACTTGGGATGACTACCCTGTCAAGGGCACCTGTTGCAGTTGCGGCAGTACGAAGATGAGCTCGACAGGCTGAATGTAAAGGTTATAGTCGTCACTTTTGAAGCTGGATTTCTTGCCAGGGCCTATATCGAGGATACGGGCCTCCGCTGGCCGCTTTTGATCGATATGACACGTGAGCTTTACAGAGCCTATGCCATGCTTGAAGCCGGCTTCTGGGATATATGGGGGCCCGGCACCTGGTGGGCTTACCTCAAAGAGTTCGCCCGCGGCCGCCTGCCCAAGAAGTCTGAAGGGGACATCAGCCAACGAGGGGGAGATGTTCTCGTAGACCCCGAAGGAATAGTGCGGCTCCATCATGTCGGGCAGGGTCCCGGGGACCGGCCTTCTGCGAAATCCATTCTGGCGGCTGTGCACCGTGAGCAGCGCGGCACCGGGTAGGTAACCCGCCCGCTCCCCAAGGGCAGCTTGAGTGCCCCGGAACCAACGGTAGCGCTGCCTTCCACGGCGGCGTAAACCCTGAAGCAAAAAAGCAGAGCCAACCGAATTGACCCTGCCCTTTAACCGATCTTAACTCAAAGCCTGATTCGCGCCGAAAACAAGTGCGCGCGGGCTCCTCCCGCAGATTTATGCTGAAGTCGAAGTTAGCAGTGAAGCCAGGTTCAAGTTGTCGAGCATTCCAGTAACCTGAAGGGCAGCCTGGTAAGCCGTTTGTGCCTGCGTCAGTTTGGTGGTTGCAGTGGCAATGTCCGTATCCTCGAGGCCGGAGAGGGTGCTCTTTTCGTTTGTCTGAATAACGTTGATCGCCGATTGCTGATTGGTGAGTGCGGATAGCGTTGACCCGTTAATTGCCGACTCAGTGTTTATGTGATCAAATGCGTCGTTCAGTGAGGTAAGATCGCTGCTAATCGAATTCGTATCACCATTTTGTATCGCCTGCCCAAGGCCCCAGATCGTCTGCAGCAAGTTGGCGGGGTTTCCTCCGCTGGTATATGTGAAGACATCGTCGCCGGTCAGGTTTACGGTTGTTGAATTGTCGGCGCCATCGCTTGTGCTGGTCTTCACTTGTATGTAATCTGGATTTCCGTTGTAGGTGACCGCACCGGTTGACTCGTCGATAGAGAAAGGCGCTGAACCCGTGTTTGTGCCGCCGAAGATGTACTGATTACCGTATTGGGAGTTGGCCAGGTTTACCGCCTGCTGCAAAACGCCGCTAACCTCACCGGCCAGCGCGCCGGTCTGGTTTGTTTCCATTGCGCTGGTGGCTGAGATCGCAATCTGCTTGGCCTGAGTTACCAGGTCTGAAAGCTGGCTCAGGGATGACTCGGTAGCCTGGCCCCAGCCGGTGGCAAAATTGATGTTGCTGAGAAGGGAGTTATATTGATCCAGACCCTGATTGATGTTCATTGTCTGCGCCCAGACGTAGGGATCGTCGGATGGAGCAGAAAGCGTTACACCCGAAGCGATCTGCTGCGAGAGCTGAGTGATCTTTTCTTGTTGATCGTTGATGCTGAGCAAGGCCCCACTTGTTTGCATATTGAGTGTAATTCGCATAGTTTTTTCTCTTATTGGTTGACCATGTTAATTGCCGTGCCCATCAGGGTATCGACCGTTGAGACTACTTTTGCCGCAGCCTCGTAGACCTGCTGGTCCTGGATGACGTTAATCATTTCCTGATCAACCGAGACGCCGGAAAAGGACTGTTGCTGCGTCTGCAACTGGGATTGGAGCGTGGTATAGAAGCTCTGATTATTGCCGGCTTGCTGTACGTCGTTTCCCACGGTCTGTTGTATGTTGCTCAAGTATTCCTCCGGTGTGGCAACAGTCCCATCGGTGAAGGTTACCTGGGTGTTTTGAAGGGCCGCCATCGCCTGTGCGGTGGAGCTCAACTGGGCCGAAGTCTGGGCGCTCATGAAGGTATTGGACGCCGCGATGGAGGAGGCATCGGCGCCGTTGAAAACGGCCGTTCCGCCATTGTCCGTGGAAATCGTGTTGACCTGATTTATGAGCGTGGAGGCGAAGGTATTCAGTTGGCCTATGTAGCCGGTAAGGTCCGTTTGAGCCGTCAGAAGTCCCCCGAGCTGCCCGCCCGTGATCGTCGAAGGTGTCGTAAGGGGAGTGCCCGTTGCACCGGCAACAACTGTCAGCGGGCCGCTCGCGTTGGTGGTCGTGACTGTGACCATACCGGTTGCCGGGTCTTGGGAAAAACTCACCGGGATAAGTTTTGAGAGCGAATCCATCGCCTCGTATCTTGAGTCTATCAGGTCGTTTGGCTGGCTGGTTGGTGTTTGATTCTGGGCAATTGCTACATTGAGCTGGGCTATTTGGTTGATCAGTGAATTCGCCTGATTGACCGTATCCTGGATTTGGCCGGGCATTTGGTTGGAAATCTGGTTGAGTTGATTGTAGGTGGATTGGATAGCGTCGGCCAAATTTTTCGCCGACGAATAGACCACCGACTGCTGGCTGAGCCCTGTAGGGTCTTGGGCCAGCGTGTTCCACGAAGTAAAAAAACTCCCCAGGGCCTGGGAAATTCCGTCGTTGCCGGAATCCGAACAGGCAGACTGGATAGCTGTGAGTTGAGTGGATAGGCTTGTGTACTGCGAATCACCGCTATTGGCGTTCATGAGCTGCTGTTCGAGAAACTGGTTTCGCGCCTGTGTAATCTGGCTAATGGATGCTCCCATACCCAGCCAGCCGGACATGGTATGAATCGTCGGATTGTCCACCTGTACTGCGGTCTCGGTCGCATACCCCGTTGTGCTGGCATTGGAAATGTTATTCGAAGCGGTCTGTATCTCTAGCTGCGTATTCTGCAGGGTCTGCCCTGCAGTATAGAGCGAAACAGTTAGTCCGGCCATCTTTTAGATCTCCCGTCTGAACGTAAGTCCCTTCGGAGGACGCGCCGGCCGCCTTGTCTTCTTACCGGCCGGACCGTAGCTCGGAGGCGAGAAGATCGCAAGAAAGTCCTGCCAGTAGGAAAGAGTTTTTTCGATGAAAACTCCGTTGGCGGTGTTCAATTTAACGATCTCGCCGAGCAGGGCCTTAAAAGAATCCGAAGCCTTGAAGGAGCCCTCCCCCGCCTGCCTGGCGGATTCGAGTTTCCACTCCAGTTCGTTGACCAGATATTCTTTTTTGGGAATGAGCGCCAGAAGTTCTGCTCCTGCAAACCGCCCGAGGATTTCAGCTTCCTCCCGGAGAATCTCGAGCAGTTCGAGGGCAGTCGTGAGGCATTCCGAATGAAAAGGACTGTCCTGATTCGGCAATACGCCGGGATGAGAAAGGCTTTCAAACACAGCAGGACTGGATTCCATGTCATTGCTCCCAGTTTAGATACGGGCAGACCCGCGAAAGCCCTGTAATCATAAATCGGCAGGACTCTCCATATTGTTTAGATAAAATTTCTGTCACCCTTCACCACAAAGAGCGAGACATCACACTCAATCTGCTGCTGCGTCACTGCTCAGCCGGACTCCGGCTTATCGGACGGTGCAGAAAGGCCGGTTTGCGCTTCGGATGGAACGACATTCGGATTGGACGGAGCTTTAATAAGATGCTCAAGCTTGGAGTAGAGCATGTCCCCAATCCCCAGCGCCGAATTGCGGCCGATTTCTTTGGACACCTGCCCGGCCAGCATGTCTTCGTAAATTTCCCTTGCGTTTCCGGGCTCTTCCGCTCGCATAGTGCCATCGCGCATGGTTTTCATCATGTAGGAAATCATTACCGATTCGAATTCCCGGCAGTTTTCTCGAAGCCGTTTTTTCTGGACTTCCACTTCTTTGGAAGAATTCACCTGGGGAACCGGTTGAATATTTGCTTCCACAAAAACCCTTTCGTTTGAAAACGAATCGAGGAATTGAGGAATTAATTTCCCGCCCCGGCTTTTGCCGGCATGACGTCATCCCGGCGGAAAGCCGGGACCGGGGCAGACTCTAAATTTTTCAATCCCTTGAATTCCTAATTTATCTCCAGTTCAACAACCCCTTTTTCATATTTTCTCTTCCCCACTCTGCACCCAGCCATTTTTTCGTGCTGCGTTCAAAATGTCGCAGAGTTCAGCCCCCCCAGCATCGTGCAGCATGGGATAGGCCCACCTGTTTGTTTCAAGCCCAAACCCTTTGCAGACAAGAGCACGGAGACTGCCCCCGTGTCGCCCGTGTCTAAGGAGCTTTTCGATGACCCAAGCTATCTGTGCTGGAGTAGGGGGATGCACACTCATTTCTATTCCTTTTTTAGTTCTGGAGTCCGAGTTTGAAAACGAATTGAAGAATCAATTCCCCTGATCGAGTCCGTGACCGGCTCTAAGTACCTCAATCCGTTAAATTCCTAAATTATGTCCAGTTCCGCATCCATCGCTCCGGCAGCTTTTATGGACTGAAGGATGTTAATCAGATCGCGGGGCGTTGCCCCAATAGCGTTGAGCCCAGCTATGACCTGCCCTATCGTCACCCCTCCGCCGACAACTGCGAGGTGACCTTTGCTTTCCTGGACCTGGATACTGGTCTGAGGCACGACCGTAGTGGTGCCCTTGCTGAAGGGAAGCGGCTGCGAAACAGTGGGTTTTTCCGTTATCTGGACCGTGAGGCTGCCATGAGCCACGGCAACCGGGGCTATGCGAACATGTTCACCGATGACTATGGTCCCGGTTCTCTCGTTAACCACGACCTTTGCAATCACATCCGGCCGCACTTCAAGGTTTTCTATCTGTGTTATCAGGGCGACCATTTCACTGCGCTGTGAAGGCGGCACTTCGATTTTGACCGTTCCGGCGTCCACCGCGTGGGCGCTGATCCCAGGGACGCCACTGCATATTGCCTCCGCAGTTTTGGATGCGGTCGTAAAGTCGGCTTGCTTCAAGACGAGGTCAAGCGCAGGCATTTGGGCATACTGAACCGGGACCTCTTTTTCGACCAGCGCGCCGCCGCTCACAAATCCAACGGTCGGAAAGTTTTTCTGCACGCTGCTTCCGCTTGCCCCGGAAGCAGAAAAGCCGCCGGTCGAAACCGGTCCCTGGGCGACGGCGTAGACTTTTCCGTCAGGACCTTTTAAGGGGGTCATGAGAAGCGTGCCTCCCTCGATGCTTGTGGCGTCTCCTATCGAGGAGGCTTCGATATCTATCCTTCCCCCGGTCCGTGAAAATGCAGGCAGCTTGGCCGTCACCATGACTGCAGCCACGTTTTTGACCTTCGACTGGGTCGGATCGACTGTAATGCCCATGTTCTGGAGCATGTTCGCCAGGGTGGTCATTGTGAACAGAGTGTTGGTGGTGGTGTCGCCGGTGTTTTTAAGGCCAACGACAAGTCCATACCCTACAAGCGCATTCGAGCGGGCGCCCAGGAAATAAGCCATGTCCTTTATTCTGGCCGCGTTGGCAGTCCCGGCCGAAAGCAGGAAGGCCAAAATCATGCCGATACAAACTATGGAGAAACGGCCCTTCTTTTTCATGCGCCTCTACCGTGTCTAGAAAGGTGAAATAAAGTCCCACACCTGACCCAGCCATCCAGGTTTCTGATACTGAGTGACCGGACCTTTTCCGAGCAGGAAAATCTTGGCTTCCGCCACGTTCTGTGAAAGAACTGTATTATTGCTGTTGATATCGGCCGGGCGGATTACCCCTTCAAGAACGATCTGCTGGAGTTCGTCATTTACCTTTGTCCAGCGCGAGCCTCGAATGAGAAAGTTCCCACTGGGCAAAACATCGACCACTGTTGCGGTCATGTAGGCGGACATCGAATCGGTCTGGCTGGTCGCGCCTGATCCTGCAAAAGTTTTGTTGAATGCCCCGTTATAGGGGCCAAAAGAGAACGCTCCCTTGGGGTTGCTGGCATTGGAACCTACGCCTACCCCTCCAAAGGTGAAGCTGCCCGTGAAGTTCTGGGCCTTCGAGTTTGTCGTCGCCGACGCCTTGGAGGCCGCCGAGGTCTCACTGACTGTTATCGTGACTATGTCACCCACCTTTGAAGCCTTGAGGTCGGCAAAAAGCGAGCCGCTGGAAGGGGCCCAAAGAGAACCGGTCGGCGCAAGGGATGCGGGCTGCGGTCCGGCTTCCGGTAACGGGATAACTGGGCTCGACACCGGCTTCGGAGGAGTCAACGGCGAGGCCGGGGCTTTGTTCGGTTGCATCGCGGCGCAGCCCGAAAGGATCAGGACCAGCAGGGCGGCTGAAACGAACCGAATTGCTGCTGCGTTTCCAATGGCTACGGGATTTCTATTGTTTCGCATCTTAGCTCCATCACCAAATCCAAGGCCGGGGGCTTCTCCGCTAACGGGTAACCCTTACGGTCTGAGCGTCCACAACTTTGCAATGAACCGTCTTTTTCGATGAGACATTCGTTATCGCCAGTGTGTCCCCGACCCCTCCATCGGCATCGGCCTGTCCTTTGGCGGTTACCGAGAGTCCGGGCTCATCGTAGACTATATTCACCGAATCGCCGCGCTTGAGTACCAGCGGCTTGTCCAAGTCCCTGAGTTCCAATGGCTGATGTACCCCGAGGTTGCGCAGTACGCGCCGGTTTTCAACCTGGTCGATGCGGGTGGCGAAACGGTCGGCAACGTCGGTAAGGTTCATCTTGCGCACTTCCAGGTCGGCCTCGGATATCATTTCGTTTTGTTTCAGAGGACGAGAGGCGAGATATACGTTTCCGAAAACCTCGACTCTGCCGACGATGCCCAGTGTGCGCACCTTCTCTGCGTTCACATAGAAATCGACGGTCGCAGTTACATTGCCTATGAATCGCTCCTTCGCTGAAGATGCCGTAACCTCATAGGTCATTTTGCCGGTCGGGATGACGGGAAGACCCGAGAAATGGACTCTTTGAATGGTTACGTCCTCCTGCTTCCAGGGCGAGTTTTCAAAAATGAACTTTTTGAAAATGTCTTCGATCTGCTCCTGTGTGATCTGGGTCGATTCCCGCCTGACCACGACTCTATCGGGAATATCCAACTTGACTTCAGACGAATTGATCCTGTAGGAATCGAGCAGCCTGACCAGGTAAGTCCGAAGCTGACCGGGATCGATGAACTTTTCCAACCCGGCGGGTGGAGCATCCCCTATGTTGAGTCCGCCCATAATCGATTTCCACTCACCGGGAAGAGTTTCCGGATCACAGATTTCGACAAGAGAGACATCCTTATGATTCACCGTGACATCACTTAGGACCCGGATCTCGCGAATCTGCTCCGGGGCGCCCCAAGCCGAATTGATACCGGCAACGGGCACCACTTCCGGCAAAAGCATGACCAGGAAAATGAGCGCGGCAAGCGGCGCAATCATGACCGAACGCATTCAGCTCCCTCTCTCAGCATCACTTTACGACGTTATTCGCCATTTGCAGCATGTCGTCAGCGGATTTGATGACCTTGGAATTTGCTTCATAAGTGCGCTGGCTCAGGATCATATTCACCATTTCATTAACCACGTTAGTGTTGGAGCCTTCCAGAAAACCCTGGAGAACCGTTCCCATACCCTCGGGCCCGCCGGGCACGGCGTTGACCACATCACCCGAAGCAGCGGTAGGGATGAAATAGTTTTGCCCCACGGACTGGAGTCCGGACGGGTTTGGAAAGTTGTAGAGTTGAATGTTGATCGTCTGCACCACTTTTCCGGTAGCGTCTGTGGCCGTGAAGACACCGGAAGGATCGACATGGGTCGCAACGGCCGTTTTCGGTATGGTGATTTGAGGCTGCAGCGGATATCCCGAAGCGTCGACTACGTTTCCGTTCTGGTCAGTCTTGAAGCTGCCGGCGCGGGTATAAACCTGCTGCGTGCCGCGAAGCACCTGGAAGAATCCTTTACCTTCTATTGCCATGTCCAGTGGGTTGTCGGTTTCGGTAAAATTCCCCTGCGAGAAAAGCTTTTCGACCGATGACGTCTTGGTTCCCATACCGATCTGGATACCAGTGGGGACGGTTGTACCTGAGCTGTTCTGCGCTCCCGCCGGAACGATTGTCTCGTACATCAGGTCTTCGAAATTTCCGCGGCTGGCCTTGAATCCAGTCGTGTTCGCGTTAGCCAGGTTGTTGGCGATCACGTCCATGTTGGTCTGCTGGGCAGCCATTCCAGTGGCCGCAGTCCAAAGGCTTCTCATACTCTACTCCTCCCGGCCGTGTCGGCCTCGATCAAGTATCTTTTACCCGGACGTCTTTGCAATGAGCTGGGAGTCCAGGTTCGCGGTACTCTGAAATGTCTTTTGATAGGTTTCGAAGTTCCTCATTGTTTGAACCATTCGGGACATTTCTTCCACTGGATTGAAATTCGGACCTTCGAGCGACCCCTGGCGCACGGTGCAGTTTGTGGCTGGTACCGGTTGGGCCCCTGCTGTCTGGGGTTCGAAATAGCCGTTTTGAGCCTTCTGCAAACGGACGCCCGGCGCAAATTGCACAATATCCAGGTTACCTAGCGGGTTGTCTCCGTCAAAAAGTTGACCATCTTCAGTGATGCGTATAGTCGAGGGGTTCTCTACGGTGATCGGCAGGTTTTTCGACAAAACCGGCCAACCGTCCTGGGTAACCAGTTGCTTCGCGCTGTTCAGCGTCAGATTTCCAGCACGCGTATAGAGAGTCCCCTGGTCTGCCTGAACACTGAGAAAGCCGTCTCCGGAAAGAGCTAAATCGAGATTTTGGCCGGTTTCGCGGATTGGCCCCTGTGCCATGCTGGTGTAGGAAACCTCGCCCAGAACATCGCTGAACTGGATGCTGTCCTTTTTATATCCGGGGCTGTTGGAATTCGCGATGTTGTTTGCTATGATGTCTAGTCGCTTCTGTTCTTCCAGGGACCCGAGTGTTGAAAAATAGGATTCCAGCTTCATAGAACCACTCCTTTGGGTCTTTTGTCTTGCAACGAAGATGCCAGCGAAGTACTTGCTTCAGATTCAAGCAAGAAGCCATTTTGCAAACGCTTGATTCCCTAACGCACCGGAAAATTTTTCCGGTAAAGTCCTGCTTGGATGCTTATCTTTTGACAGGTAGAGCTTAACAGAGTTTAATGGCGTCTCGGCAGGGTCGTCCTCATTGGAAGCGAATCCCCGCCGTTGGGTTTGGTGGATGCGGGTAGATGCCGTCCCGTTCCGATTTTATGAAGAGTAACTATCTTATTTGCATGGGCTTGAGTTGGAACTTTAAGGGGACAGGGTTTTTCGATTCGGCCTGGCATCATCCTTTCCAAGGAGAGTGAGACAACATGAACATCTACGTGGGGAATCTGTCTGGGAAGACTACCGAGGAAGAATTGCGTGAAGCATTCGAGAGCTTTGGTGATGTCGATACAGCAAAGATCATCAAGGACAATATTACCGGGAGGTCCAGGGGCTTCGGCTTTGTCGAGATGCCGAACCAGGATCAGGCGCAAGCCGCGATAGCGGCAATGAACGGCAAGGAGTTGGAAGGCTCGGCTCTAACGGTAAATGAAGCCAAGCCGCGCGAGAGCCGTGGAGGCAGATCGTTTGGAGGTGGTAGCCGTCCAGGTGGAGGCCGTCCTGGCGGCGGTGGCGGTGGCGGTTTCGGTGGCGGCAGGGACCGGCGCGGCGGTGGCGGTGGCGGCGGTGGATCGCGTGGCGGTAGCGGCGGTGGCGGTGGTGGTGGCGGCCGACGCTCATACTAGGTTAGTCCGAAAACCCGGTGCAACCCCCGAGCGATTTTTTTTGACGTCGAAGAACGCGAAGAAGTACAAGCATTTGTAGACAGCCTGAATACGGAACTAAAGCCTCCGGGCTTTGTGGGCCGTTAATCATGCAGATTTCGACGGGTGGCCCGGATAACCTGTTATCCGGCCGCCCGTCATCGACTTCCATCCCTGGTATCTCAATAAATTTGCACTTAGGACTCGCGGGTAGCAAAGTAGCCAGTGTCCGGGCGGACTCCGGATTGGGGATTTAATTCCACAATTGCGTCAATTCTATAATTATTCTTCGTTTAAGAAGCTATTCTCTGCAGGTTCAGTATCAGTTCGACCTCTCCTACCGGCCTCTTGAGGCTCTTCGCTATTTCAGAGGCATCCAGGCCTTTTCTGGCAAGTAAGAGTACTTTCTGCTGCTCGGACATCTGGGGTCGCGGACTGGGACTTGAAGAGTTCTGAACAGCGAGTTTATCGGTATTCATCCTGGAAAGCTGCTCCAGCCTGGCACACAGGCTCTGTGCTTCCTGGATGTGCTGGTTAAGCTTGGCCGTTACTTGCTGGAGCAGTTCCTGCCTTTTTTCAAGATTGATTTCGAAGCTCTGAGATATTGCTGCCGTTTCCTCTAGTATTTTTTCGAATGACTTCATTACAGCTTCATCTTTTTTCGAGATCCGGGGCTTTTTCACAACCAGGATCACCGCAAGCATGCCGATCATGATCACGTCGATACCAATCTGGAACATACTGTTGAAGGAGGCCTGAGTTTCAAAGAGCTTTAAGATGGATTCCATAGAGGGCCTTTCAGAGATTTTCGACCTGGGTTAACACGATTGTGTCTGCACAGCTCTGCGGCAGCTTCGCCCTCAGGCAATCAAGAAGGTCTTTCTCAAGAACCGAATGCCATGATTTTACCGAGTTTCCGGACAGGTTCTGCTTCAACAGGAAACTATAGATCACATCGCGAAAGGCAACTTTCTGTTCTTTGAAGTTTTGATACCGCGTTGGACTCTGGTACCCGACTTCCATTCTGATCGCGGTGATCATCTTTTGGCCGTCGATTTCATAGACGAGCAAAAAATCGACCATCTCACGGTAGTCGGGCAAGGGAATGGGACGCATGATGCTGGTTACGGGTTCAAGCCTTGGGGTATGCGTTTTGAATTTGATAAAGAGAAAACCGGCGACCGCCAAAAGCAGGCACAATGCGGGAGAGCCGAACATGATAACTTTCTTGAACCGCGCGCGTTTCCAGCCGAAAACCGTGCTTTCATTTTCAGGGGTTGCTTCACCGTCTCCAAGCGGAGGTTCTTTCGGCTCTTCACGAACGTTAAGCCCGGACACATCCTCTTTGGCGAGGGAAGCGGCCTGCTCTTTTTGTTCAGCCTTCGCCCCCGCTTCCTTGGCAAACTCTTGTCTTTTCAGCTCCAAGTGCCGAGCCTCCCCTGCGGGTCCGCCGCTTACTTCATCACGGATGCTTGCTGGACTTGTGTATTTTTGTGCTGAATCGGCCGAAGCTCATTCTGAAGTACGAATCCGGGCAGATCCTCTGCCTTGAGTTTCCTGGCCAGCCTGGTCTTCAGCTTCAACACCGCTTTTGTATGAATCTGGGAAATCCTCGACTCGGTATACCCAAGTGCCGCGCCTATTTCCTTCATCGTAGCCTCTTCATAATAATAGAGCGACAGGACGAGTTGCTCTTTTTCGGAAAGACCCGTAATGGCTTCGGCCAGGTGATTCCGGATTTCTTTCCTGTAGGCGGCGTCGAAGAGATCGTCTGATCCCGAGGCCAGCATGTGTGATTCCCTGTTTTCACAGATGACGTCATGAATGTTTTCAGGCAAAAAAGAGATGCCCTTTATTTCATCCAAAAGCTTATGAAATTCATCCATGTCAACATTGAGTTCGGACGCGATCTCCTCTTCCGTCGGGTCGCGCCCCAACCTCTGTTCCAGGTTCACGCAGGCTTTCTCCATAGTGCTGCTTTTCTGCCGCAAAGACCTGGGCACCCAGTCCATGGAGCGTATCTCGTCGAGCATGGCCCCTTTTATGCGGATTTTCGCATAATACTCGAATGGAATGCCCTGGCTGGAGTCGTATTTTTCTATGGCGTCTATCAGCCCCAGAATCCCGGCGCTCATGAGGTCATCGACGGCAATGTGGTCGGGCAGCCGCGAAATTAGCCTCAAAGCGATATACTTGACCAGGTCACTGTGCTCCAGTACAGCCGCGTCCCTGTCGCTCTGGGCTGCACTTGATTCGACTCCCTTAGCGCAGTAAAGATTCTTTCGAACCGAATACATCTGTTCCATAAGGATATCCGTTCCTACTAGACGTTTAAAAGCCGTTTCCAGAAGAACTGAATCGAGCCGTGATTAGCGTTGGGCCGGTTGTTGCGGATAGTCTCGGCTATCCGCATGAAGGCCTTCGACGCTGGTGTTTCGGGAAAAACCTCAAGCACAGGTCTTTGCTTCATCACCGATTTGGTCACCGAAATGTCGTGGGGAATAGTCCCGAGGTAGTCGAGTGAAAGCCCATCCAGAAAGTGATCAGCGACCTTGCTGAGTTTTGCGAAAATCGACTTTCCATTTGATTCATTTGCGGCCGAGTTGACAAGGATACGAAAATTACGTTCTCCGTGTTTGGAATAGAGCACCTTTATCAGAGCGTATGCATCGGTGAGTGAAGTCGGTTCCGGCGTTACCACGATAATTCTTTCATGAGCCGCCAGGTTGAAATAGAGGACGGTATCCGAGATGCCGGCTCCCGTGTCTATGAGCAGGACATCGATATCGGTTTCAAGCTCGTCGAGCAGTTCGAGAAAGAGCAGCTTCTGTTCATCCGTGAGCCTGGTGAGTTCCTGAACACCCGAGCTGGCCGGCATGATCTTCACCCTGCCGGGGCCATCGACAAGCACCTCGTCGAGCCGTTTCTGCCCGCTCAACACATGACTCATGTTGTACTTTGGGGTAAGGCCGAGAAGGACGTCTATATTAGCCAGCCCGAGGTCGGCGTCCATTATGAGGGTTCGCAGCCCGAGGCGATCAAAGGCCACCGACAGATTGATCACCACGTTGCTTTTCCCGACTCCACCCTTTCCGCTGCTGACCGACATTACCCTGACAGGCTTTTGTAGCGCTGGCATGGCTGTGGAAACGGCTGGGCCCATTTTGCCGTTTTCCTTTCTTCTAAGTCCTACCGCCTGATCCATCTTTTCCCCCTCTTATTCAGTCTGACTCCCGGGCGGGAGCAAGAAAGAAAGCAACCGTTTCTGGATGGCAGGCTCGATATCTTCCGGTACCCGCTGTCCCGTACCCATGTAGGAAATCGGGTAATTAAACCTCAGCAACTGGTTGAGCATGCATCCGTGATGAACCGTCTCGTCGAGTTTCGTAAAAATGAGACTGTTGATATCCATTTGTCGGAAATGAAGAATTGTTTGCTTGATGTCTTCGTCCTTGCCCGTAGCGCTGAGGACGAGGAAATGGCTGAATCTCTGAGTCTTGTCGAATATAGACTGAAGGCTCACCACGTGCTCGCGGTTCAGATAGTTTCGGCCGGTGGTATCAACCAGGATGGCGTCACAATGTCTGAAACCCTTGAGCGCGGCCGTCAGTTCGGCCTTGTTCTGCGCCACGCTGAACGGGACTTCAAGGATGTCGGCGTAGGTTCGAAGCTGTGCCACCGCGCCGATACGGTATGTATCCAGGGAAATTATCCCCAGCTCGATCTGGCGCTTAATCTTGAGGTGGGCCGCCAATTTGGCGAGGGTCGTTGTTTTTCCGACCCCAGTAGGCCCAAGGAAAGTAAAAACGGCCGGACCGTTAGAACTCGAGATGCCTCGCAGTGGCCTGGCGCAAGTGATTTTTGCAGAAAACCGCTTGCAGAAGGCTTCGAATATCTTGCGCTTGTCGACCGAGTCACCGTTTAGGTCCGATACCGCCTTGTTCAGAAGAATAAAAACCAGCTTTTCGTCGAAACCACGGGCCAGAAGCGAATAATAAAGCTCGGCGAGCGCCTGGTTTGCCTGGATCTGTACCAACTGGTCCTTCGAAGAAATAAGGAGCGAAAGAAAGCTTTTTATCTCCTGAATGTCATTTCGAAACTCAGCCGATACCTCCCCATCGGTTGAAACAGCCGGGGCCGGGGCGGGCTGCTGGTCTCTGGCAGCGCTCACTTCGAAAATGAAATCCCCCGAGCCGGAAGCTGATTTCTTGCTGTTCAGGATAATGGCTTCAGAACCAAGTTCCTTTTTGACCAAGGCCAGCGCCTTTTCCATTGTGGGGGCTGTGAAGGTCTTAACCTGCATAGTCCATCCTGATTATCCCGACCGATCGGATTTCAAGGGAACTGGTCAACTCGTTGTGACTTATCACTGTCACATCGGGCAAGAACCGCTCCAGAAGCTTTCTGAGATGACGCCTTATTACGGGCGAGCAAAGCAATACCGGGTGATACCCCATGCTGACCGAGCGCTTGACCTCATCGCTGGTGGCCTGGAGAAACTGCTGGAGAAATCCCGGGTCAAGGCTCAGAAAGCTGCCGTGCTCAGACTTCTGGATTCCACGTGTGAGTTTTTCCTCAAGGGCCTGCTGGAGCGACAGGACCGGGAATTTCTGATCGTCCGTCTCATAGGGCCGTGTGATAGTGCGGGCGAGCGACTGCCGCACATACTCGGTTAGAAGATCGGGGTCTTTGGTGAGCGGCCCGTAGTCGGCCAGAGTTTCACAGATCGTTTGCAGGTCGCGAATGGTGACCCCCTCCCGGATGAGATTCTGGAGCACCTTCTGAATGACTCCCGGCGAGAGCATGTTCGGCACAAGTTCGTCAACCAGCTTCGGTTGCTGGAGCGCAAGGTTGTCGAGCAACTGCTGAACGGTCTGGCGTGTCAGCATCTGATCGGCGTATTTTTTGAATAACTCTGTTAAATGAGTGGCCACAACGGTCGAGGGATCTATCACTGTGTAGCCGGCCCTGGAGGCTTCCTCCCGCCTGTTTTCCGGAATCCACACGGCCGGCAGGTCAAATGCCGGGTCCCTGGTCGGAACACCCTTTATTTCCACGGCGGTTGCTCCGCCGCTCAGGGCCAGGTAATGCCCGACCATGATTTCACCCTTCCCGACGGGGTTGCCTTTGAGAAGCAGCCTGTATTCGGCTGGTTTCAACTGGAGGTTGTCCCTTACATGCAGAGCCGGGATAAGAATCCCGTATTCCAGGGCAAGTTGCTGCCTTATTGCCTTGATACGCGGCAGGAGGTCTCCATTCTGGGATTCATCGACCAGCGGAATGAGCCCATAGCCGAGTTCCAGTTCCAGAATATCGAGCAGAGGCGGAAGGTCTGAGGATTCCCGGGGCTTTGTGCCATCGAGGTCCTCTGTCTCCTGTTTGGTCTGCTCCGCCTTCTGTTTCCGGGCGACATATCCGGCAAGCAAAAACAAGCCCGTACCGATAGAAAGCAAAGGAACCGCCGGGAAACTGGGGACTACGCTCAGAAAATAGAGCATCGCGCCGGTTATGGAGAGCGGCCTCGGATGCATGCTGAACTGCTTACCGAATGCTTGCCCCATGCCCATTTCCGAGGCGGCGCGGCTCACCAGGATACCGGCCGACGCAGATATGACCAGTGCGGGGATTTGCGCGACCAGGCCATCGCCAACCGTCAGAAGGGTGTAGACCTGGAAGGCTTCCGATATCGGCATTCCGTTTTGCAGAACACCTATGGCGAGGCCGCCGAATATGTTTATGAGCGTAATGAGGATGCCCGCTATTGCGTCCCCCCGGACAAACTTGCTGGCTCCATCCATTGTGCCGTAGAAATCGGCTTCATGGCGGATCAACTCGCGCCGCCTGCGCGCTTCCCGGTCGTCGATAAGACCCGTGTTGAGGTCGGCGTCGATGCTCATCTGCTTGCCGGGCATGGCGTCCAAAGTGAACCGGGCCGCCACCTCAGAGATGCGCTCCGTACCTTTCGTGATCACCATGAAATTTACGATCACCAGCAATATGAATATGACAAAGCCGACCACATAATTGCCGCCAACGACGAAAGTACCGAAGGCGTGAATGACTAGTCCGGCGGCTTTTGTCCCCTCTTGGCCGTGAAGGAGCACGAGCCGTGTGCTTGCTACTGTTAAAGCGATGCGGAAAAGGGTCGTTACGAGAAGAAGCGACGGAAAAATCACGAAATCGAGAGGTTTGTAACTATAGACGGCAGTAAGAAGGATAAGGATCCCTGCCGAAATGTTTATTATCAGAAGCACGTCAAGAAAACTGCTCGGCAGCGGCAAAAGCATGACAGAAAGGATGGCAACCATCCCGACGCCCATCAGTGCGTCTGCGTCTGAAATCGATTTCAGCCGATCTGTCAGAAGAGTTTTTCCAGCTTCCGCCCTAGCCATTTTGGGACCGCCGCATAGATTGTTTCTGTTGAAGGATGTAAGCCAGTATTTTCGCCACAGCTCTGTAGAGTTCGATCGGGATCGTCTCCTCGAGTTTAACCTGTTTATACAAAGCACGTGCCAACGGAGGATTGCGAACTATTGAAACGCCGTACTTCCTGCCTGTCTCAATGATTTTGCGGGCCAAAAAATCCACACCCTTGGCCACCACAATGGGCGCTTGCATTCCAGACTCATAATGCAGTGCCACCGCAAAATGGGTCGGGTTCGTGATAATCACACTTGCCTTCGGAATCCGCGACAGCATCCGCTGCCTGGCAAGCGACCTCTGGAGAAAGCGGATTTTTGACTTTATTTGCGGGTTCCCATCGCTTTGCTTGTGCTCTTCCTTGATTTCCTGCCGGGTCATCATGAGGTCTTTTCTGGTCTGCCATTTCTGGTAGAGAAAATCGATGAGGCCAAGGGCAAACATGAATCCAGCCACCCGAAACAGGAGCTTGAGAGCGAGCATTCCCGTAAGGCTCAAAAAATCGGATACCTCCCGCCCGGCCAGCCCGGTTATGGCAACGCGCTCGGGCCAGAGCACCGAGTACACGGCATATGAGACTATCGCCAATTTGAAAATGGACTTGACCAGTTCTGTCAGAGACCTGGTTGAGCACATTCTCCGCAAGCCGCTGAACGGATTAAGATTACCGAAGCTCATCCGCAGCGCCTTGAAGGAGATGATGAATCCCTTCGTCTGAATAAGGTTGAGAATCACCGCGGTGGCGACGATTGAAAGGAGAACGGGCGCGATCATGATGAAAATGCAAGAGAGCATCTTCATGAAAAAACCGGAGACGGCGAAATGCCCCGGGACCGAAAAGGACTCTTTAGACCAGGCGGATTCGAAGATCAGCCGAAAATTGTCGAACATGAGATTCCGCGAGAGATAGATTGCCACACCGCCGGTGATAAGGACGCTCACGGATGTCAGGTCGCGGCTTTTGGCGATCTGCCCCTTCTGTCGGGCCTCATTCACCCGTTTTCCGGTTGGCAGTTCGGTTCTTTCCTGGCTTGTCGACGGCAATTCGCTGCTCTTTCAATTATCACGGTGTTGAGAAAGGACCCGTAAGAGGAAAAGTTCTTCGCCGGTCAATCCGGCGTTGATGTCAAAAATTGTCTAACGGGTCAATTTTTTGTCCGCGCGGCGGGGCCGCAGCCGGGCTCCCTTTCTTGACTCCCCTTTTCTAAATGTGGGACAGGGGGGATTTTGCAGCTCCTAAGCAACTGACCGAATTGAAAATTTCCCCAATTATCATGGCGCTCAAAACATTCGCCAATCATGAAAACAGGTCCCTTTTTCCAGGTAAATCCTCTTCAGAAAAGTAGACTTCAAACCCATTGAACAGGCGCAGCCGGTGCCGCCACTGACGCCGACTCATGGGCAGATCCTCCTCCCGCCCCCGCGCACATTGGCTGGGGCCCTGCGGCTGGTTCAGGCGTTGTGCCCCGGATTCAATTGCACACACTGCTAATGCGTAAACCGTTCCATTTCACCCGAAGATGTCCGTGCGGCTGGAAAACAAACGAGGCTGCGAAGCCGGGGAATCAAAGGATTCAGGAATTGAGGGATCCCTGGATTCGTTCTCCGCGTCATCTCGAAAAATTCGCAAGGAACTGGAAAAGATGGGAAAATGACTCAGTTCCTTTCTCAGCCCAGAAAACCATGGTAAGACCGACGAAGAACATCCCCAGGGTGATCGTTAGGGGAAAGCTCGTAGCGAGGATATTTATTTGAGGGGCAAACTTTGACATCAGTCCGAGACCGATCTGAGTGAGGATAAGCACGGCCAGGATCGGCGCGGCAAGCTTCACGGCCAGAATAAACAACATGCCGGAAAGCAGGAGAAACTTCGAAAACAGGGCCGAATCGAGTGCGAACGAACCGACCGGAATTGTTTTGAAACTCTCGACCAGAATTTTCAGGATCATATGATGTCCATTAATGGAAAGAAAAACCAGCGTCGCGATCAGTTGCGTCCATACTGCCAGGACCGTAAACCTTGCGCCGGTTTGTGGATCGGCTGTTTGTGCGAAGCCAAATCCCATTTCGAAACCGATCAACTCGCCCGCCATCTCGAAAGCGCCGAGTATAATGAGCATGGAAAGGGAAAACAGTATCCCGTATATGAGCTCGCCCAGGATGACTGAGACGAATGAAGCCATTTCAAGCCGGATGGGCTGGATACTTTTACTGATAACAGGAAAAAGCATCACGGACAGGGCGATTATGGTCAATGCCTTTACGGTGGAAGGCACTCCGGGTGAGTTGAATATGGGCAGCATGAAAAGAATGATGCTCAGTCGCAGCGCAATTGTCAAAAGGATGGCAAGCTCATTGATATTGAGGTTGAAAGACAACACCAGGGGTCATCCCGTAAGGTTCGGTATGCTCAGGATAACTTCTCGCAAAAATCCGGCGAGCTTGGAAAGCATCCAGGAACCGAAGACCAGCAGAGCCAAAAAGGTTATCGTGACTTTCGGAACGAAAGTGATCGTCATTTCCTGGATCTGAGTTACAGATTGGAATACACTGATTACCAATCCGACAACCATACTGAGGCCTAGCACGGGCAGGCTCACCATCAGCATTGTCTCGATGGCCTGCCTGCCGAATGAGATGACAAATTCTTCGGTCATGGGTTTTGAATCCTGAATTGAGAATTGAGAATTAGAATCAAAATTCTAAGTTCTCCTGACCCTTTAATTCCTTGCTCCATGAATTCCTGAGTCCTTCTTTACTGAAAGCTCTTTATGAGCGATCCAATCAGCAGGTTCCAGCCGTCCACCAGGATGAAAAGCATGAGTTTGAACGGCAGTGAAATCATCACCGGGGGAAGCATCATCATGCCCATCGAAAGAAGTATGCTGGCTACGACCATATCCAGTATTATAAAAGGAATGTAGAGCATAAATCCGATCTGGAAGGCCGTTTTCAGCTCGCTTATCACGAAAGCCGGAATTACGATCGCAATGGAAAGAGCTTCGGCGTTCTGCGGTTTTTCTTTTTGCGACATCGAAACGAACAGGGCAAGGTCTGACTGATGAGTATGCTTGAGCATGAATTCCTTGAGGGGAGCTATGCCGCGGTTCACAAGTTCTTCGCCCGAAATGCTGTGCTGCTCGTAGGGCACTATCGCTTCCTGGTGGATTCTCTGCCACACCGGCTGCATTATGAAAAAAGTAAGGAAAAGGGCCAGGCCGACTATGACCTGGTTAGGAGGCGATTGCTGCGTTCCGAGCGCAGTTCTCATAAAAGACAATACGATCGCAAAACGGGTAAAGCTTGTCATCAAAATGAGGGCGGCCGGCGCAAGAGAAAGGACGGTAAAAAGAAAGATGATCTGGAGTACGCCGGATATCTGCTCCGGCCCTTTGGCGTCATCCATGTTGAAATTTACGCCGGGGAGGTTGAAGCCTGCCGCAGAAGAGGGAATCGGATGACAGATGAAGACAAGGGCGATAAGGCAAGAGAACGCGAGAAGGAGCGGCAGGATACGGTGCTGCTGATTTTTGTTTTCATAGACGCTGTTCATATATTCTCGATCACGTCGGAGGCGTTTTTACCTGACATGGCAGGCGCGGTTACGGACAAAAGGCTCATGTTCTGGGGGGAAACGCCGACCAGAACGTTTCTGTCCCCCGTTACTTTGACCAGAATCAGGTGATGGCGCGGTCCGAATGACTGTTTAGACAAGATTTCGATCATGGATTGCGAGGCGGGTCTTTTAACCAGACCTCCCCATCGCCTGAGAATGTAGATACAGGCGAAGAGAATTCCCAGAACCAGCGCCAGTGCTCCCGCCGTCCTCAATAATTGCGATGCTGATTCCATTTGACGAGCTTTCAGCTATTGGCGCGAAAAGTGCCCGCGCACTCAGGTCTCTAAAGCAGTGTTCATAGGGTTCCGGGATCCTTTCAGGGCGGGAACCGGTTATGCCAACTGTTTTACGCGATCCACCGTACTGATTATGTCAGTTATCCTCACCCCGAATTTTTCGTTCACCACGACTGCTTCACCCCGTGCTATAAGTTTCTGGTTTATCAGAATCTCAAGGGGCTCTCCGGCCAGCTTGGACAGTTCGATAACAGAACCCTGGCCGAGCTGGAGCAAGTCATTCACAAGAATCTTGGTACGGCCGAGTTCAACCGAGATTTCAAGTGGGATGTCCAGCAGGAAATCCAGGTCCTTTATGCTCTTTTGTCCATGGCCCTTTTCCAGCTTCGGAAATTGAGCTTCTTCATTTTCCATTTGTTTCACCTTCCCATTTAGAAGAAAGAGCCCGGCCCGCTACTCACCGTCATTCTGTACCTGGCACGCCAGATATCCACGGCAGATTCCCGGAGTCACTCTTAATTTCGGCACTCCTTCCACTTTCGCCAAAAGCGGCAGGTTGGCGTCGCTATCCAGCATTATGATGTCGCCGACTTCCATGTTCATCAGTTCCGAGCCTTTCAGGTAGGTGTTGCCCAGTTCGACACAAAGCTCGACCGGCACATCGTGAAGGAGTCTTCTCAGGCGCACTATCCATTCGGCGTCAACTTCGAGCTGGTCGCTCTGGAAGCTCGCATAGAGCTTCGATCTGATAGGTTCGATCGTGGAGTATGGGAGCACCAGGGCCATTCGTCCCATCATGCGATCCATTTCAAGTTCGAATCGCACCACTATGACAACGTCGGTCGGAGGAATGATGGTTGCAAACTGGGGATTTACCTCCGATCTGACGAACCCGAACGAAACGGCACTAATCGGCTGCCAGGCCTGATCAAGGTCCTGAAGGGCCTGTTTTACCACCTTGTTTATCACGCGGTATTCGATTGACGTAAAATCACGGCCCTCTATCTTGTAGCTGCCTTTGCCGGTGCCTCCAAAGAAACAGTCGACCAGGTTAAAGATCAAACGACTTTCGATCATGAACAGGACATGGCCCCTGAGGGGGTCCATCTTCAAGATATGGAGGCTGGTCGGGACCGGCAGTGTCCGGATGAATTCGCCGAACTTGATCATCTCGGCCTGGCACACATTGATGTCCAGCATCCGCCGCAGTGCTCCTGAAAGCCAAATGCGATGGATTTTAGCGAATCTGTCGTTAATGATATCGAGGGTAGGCATCCGCCCGCGTACGATCCTGTCCTGGTTTGTCAGATCGAACGAACGAATGCTCTCCGGTGTCGGAGCGCTCTCCTGCGTGGTTTCGATATCGCCGTCGGATAGTCCCTTCAGCAGGGCATCGACTTCATCCTGGGATAGTATCTTTTCCATGATGTGAACAGACCGCCTTCACTGAATCAGAAAATCTGTGAAATAGACATCCAGGGCCTGCCCTTTTCGCAGGATGCGATTAAATGCCTCAAGCATCTGTTTCTTCAAAGCCTGCTTGTCTTCCGTTCTGATAAGCTCCTCAGCTTCCTTGCCGGTAAGCAGCATCAGGATGAGATCCCTCATTTCGAAGCCGCGCAGCTTGCATTCTTCCAGCGTCTGGGGCGAGCTTACCCTTAACTTGACCGTGGCTTTCAGAAAACGTTTCCCGCCCGGGTCGGCCAGGTTGGCCATGAAGGTGTCCATTTCATAGTAAACGAAACTCTCTTCCTGCTTCTTTTCCTCCGCACCCTCAGTGGGCGCTTTGAAAAACTTTAAGTAGGCTCCCGCTGCTCCTCCGCCCAGCAGCACGACTAAAAGGGGCAGAATGATCAAGAGCTTCTTCGATTTGGGTTTTGCCTGGACTTCCTTCGGTTCTTCTTCAGGAGGCACTTTTTAAGATCCTTATTAAGTATTAGACATGATCCAGTCTGAACTTTATTGAGCTTACAGCCGGACCAAATGAGCAATGAGCATGCCAGAACCGAGAACAGGAGCAACAGAGCTAATTTGGGAGCACTTGACAAAGCCCCGGAAGGCCGGATTTTTGGCGCGCAGGCTTTGCCCAAAGCCATAGATCAGCAGGTAAGCGCATTTTCTCACTCTCAGGGCTTGATCAAGGAATCATGTCAATTCGAGGGGGATCTGGATCTGCTTTGTGTTGGAGGGAATAATTCGGGTCAAGCTTTTGACATCGTTGATTCATCCGTTTACCACACTTTGCGTATGATTTTACGCACCCACGCAGAACCGTGAGCAGTTTACGCCTCGCAAAACGTCGAGATATCCCTCTTACGAATAGTTCCGGTGGGCTGCGCTCCGCTAGTCCACCCTACGGGTTTTTTCGTTGTTTCAGGATGTCCTGAAAAGAGGGAGTGCAGCGGGGTGGAGAGCACGAACGGAGAGGATGCCGGATGATGAGTTATCCGGGCCGCTCCGCCAGGTAGTTTCATGTTTTTACCTTCGTGTTCTTAGTGTTCTTCGTGGTGAAGGCTCGTATTCGTGTTCATCCGGAAAAATGTGCATGGCCGGGGAGAAAAAATTTCCCGAGTTATCATTCCAGACTGAAAGCACATAGACAATAACGCATTGAAATGCCTGAACTTTTAAAAAAATAGCCTGCTGGTATCACTATTGCTCATCCATTGCGTGCCTAGTTCGAATGGCTGTGAACAAATCCTTCGAGGAGATCATATGTCAACAACGTCGACCACCAGCACTCCGTCGCCTTTTGGTATCGGTTCCGGGCTCAGCACAGCTCCGGGTACTGCGTCCAGCAATAGCTCCGCGAACACCTTGAACGCGAACTCTTTCATGACCCTGTTCCTCGCCCAGTTGCAGAATCAGGACCCGACCAACCCGATGCAGTCTTACGAACTGGCCGCCCAGCTCGCGCAGTTTACGACTGTTCAGGAGATGAGCCAGGCTACGACCCTTTTGGGCAGTCTTCAGCAATATACAGCGTCCATGAATAATGGGGAGGTTGCATCGCTTGTCGGCCAGCAGGTTAGTGCCCAAATGAACACGATCAACGTCAGTTCAGGCACCCCCTCCGCACTCAGCTACACGCTCTCGGCGCCTGCCAATGTAACCATTACCATACAGAACTCCGAAGGCACGACGATCGACACCTTGAACCCCGGCTCTCAGAGCGCGGGCAGTTACAGCGTGCCATGGACCGGCACGGACTCGAGTGGAAACACTGTGGCCGACGGCGCCTACACCTGCACGGTGACGGCAAAAGCTTCCGACGGGACCTCCACGACAGTACAGACCGGCGTCAGCGGGCAGGTTTATTCATGCAACCTTAACAATAACCCCCCGACCTACACTCTGTCGGGACCTAACGGAATCCAGGTCCCGGTAGCCAACGTCTATGCGGTAACCAGTCAGAACAGCACGACCGGTAAGAGCAGCACGAATTGAACGAAGTGAAATCCGCTGAGCGGGACTTTTGCTCCGCTCAGCATGACACCCAATCCAGTAAAGGCATTTAAAACCAGAATCCGATTCATCTATTCAACAGCCGGAAAAGGAGAAGCAAATGGCAGCAAACATGATGTACACAGCACTTGCAGGTCTGAATACCTTCAATACGGCCCTCTCGGTCGTTAGCGACAACATCGCCAATGCGAATACCACGGGATGGAAATCTAATACCGTAGACTTCGGCGATCTTGTGAGTGGTCTCCTCCCAACTGCAGACAACAACACTACGGCGCAGGGCGTCGGTTCGACAGTGCTCGGCGTTACGTCGGATTTCACGACCGGTTCTGAAGTACAGACCGGGAACTGGTCGGATTTGATGATCCAGGGTAATGGGTTCTTCGCCGTCCAGGACCCCACCAGCGGCGCAATCTCTTACACCCGGGATGGATCGTTCGAGATCAATCAGACTGGCAATCTCACCGATATGAATGGTAACGATGTACTCGAAACCGATTTAAAGACGGCTATTGTAATTAAGAACCCAGCCACATACACCAGTTTCGCAGTCGACAAGTTTGGAAATCTTACCGGGACCGATGCAGCCGGCGTTATAACGCCCCTCGGCCAAATCGGGGTAACGACCTTCTCGAACCCCAACGGTCTCGTCCGGGAGGGAAACAATGATTACACTCCCGGCTCCAGCGCCGGTGCCCCTACAACACCAGCAACCGCAGGTACCGGCCAGGCAGGCACGATAATATCCGGAGCGCTGGAAGGTTCAAACGTGGACCTGACGGCGCAGATGGTCAACCTTATCAATTACCAGGCCGACTATCAGGCAAACTCCAAATCAATCGAAACCGGCAACACACTGCTTCAGACCGTGGTGAATCTGATAAGGTAGTAACGGGATAGTCTCCAGGTAAATCAGGACCAGGAAGGCGGCTTCGGCCGCCTTCTTCATTTTGAAGGACAAAAAGCGCAGCGGAGTGGATGGACACTTCGCGGATCGTGGAATATACCTCGTGGAACAAAGGCACACAAGTGACGCAATTACCCGGAATGCAGAAACCGGAGAACGATTTCTAATGTAGCGTCTCGCAAATTCGACCGTATTTGAACGCCGGCAGGTTACCTTTTACGTCATTCCGGCGAGCCCCGGACAGGGGTATCCGGATCAGGTCCGGGGAAGGTTTGGCTGGCGCCGGAACCCGGTGTCATATCATCGGTTTGAGAATGTAAAATACTGGATTCCGGCTTCCCACCGGGGTGGCGAATGAGTTGTTCGAAATATGGGGGGACTTAGGAGACGCTACAGAACTTCCGGTTCCATCCGTGGTTCACCAATTAATTCTCATGCAAAAATGCTTATTTGCGACCGGCTGTCAGTTTTCCTGATGTATACGTTTCCGCCGGAAATCTGACTGCTGCCGGCCTTGGCAGTTTTGGAGGGCGGCTTGATTTTATCTGCAGCTTTGTTGGCTTCCGGGTAATTTCCTCCGCCGGATTTTTCGCCATTCACGTCAACCGTGAATTTGTCGAGCACCAGCCCCTGGTCCTTCAGGTCCTGGCGAAGCTCCGGTGAATGCTTCATAAGGGCCTCTCTTGCGTCCACGCTTTGCGTCTGCGCCACAACGGAGATTTCATCTTTTTTGGCCCCAACCTTGATGCTGATCTTTCCGAGTTCATCGGGTTCCATTTCCAGGACAAGTTGCCGGGCGCCGGCCCCTGTGACCTGTTCGCGCATGTTTTGGGCAAGCTCGGCCGACCGGTAGGGATCATAGTAGGTAAAGCCGTTCCCGGCCGGGTTATCCATCCGAGCCGCATTTACCTGACTCACTCCCTGAAAGCCCTGGGTTGAACTCTGAAGAACCGCGCTCTCCGGGGCGGAATCGCTGCTCCCGGACTGCTTCTCGATCTGTTTCGAAAGAATAGCTGTATTCTGTCCGGAAATGGCAGTTTGGGTTTCAGCGGCTTTTTGCGCGTCCATTCCGCTTGTTGCCGGTGCGCTCTCATGCAAAGACGCACCTGAGTTCGACCCATCCACGAAAACGGATGCATTAGTCCGTGAGAGGACATCTTCCGTCGGAGAACCGAATCCCCACGGCACGTCAGGTACTTGCTGCTGACTGGCCATTTTTCCGCCGGTATCTGCTGGCTTCTCGCCCGCAACCGCTGAGACCGCCTTTCCAGCGATCTCTATGCCCTGAGAGGTTTGTCGAAGTTCTACCGGAGTTTCCTTCGAATCGGTTTTGGCGCCAACCGTCTGAGTCCCATTTGGTGGAAAGGCATCCGCCGGTTTCACGGAGGAAGACAAGTCCACCCGTTTCTCAAAGCCATCAATGGAATCTCTGGATTTGGAGGACAGGGATTCGGCAGCCGGAATTGCTTCTTCCCCGGTCTGGACCAGGGTTTCATTCGGCGTCGTCTTTCCGTCGGCCTCCACGCCCTGAGAGGTTTGTCGAAGCTCTACCGGGATTTCCTTCGAATCAGTTTCGGCGGCAACCGCCTGAGCCTCATTTTTGGGAACGGCATCGGCCGATTTCACGGAGGAGGACAAATCCACCCGCTGCTCAAAGCCCTTAATAGAATCCCTCGATTTAGATGACAAGGATTCGGCAGCCGGAATCGCTTCTTGCCCGGTCTGGACCAAGGTTTCTTTCGGCGTCGTCTTTCCGTCTGTCCCCACGCCTGGCGCGGTTTGTTGAAACTCTACGGTCATCTTCTCCTGGCCGGTTGCTGGGGCCTGCGGCTTGGCCTGAATTTTTTGAGAGGTACCCGCGAGGTTCGGACCGCTGTCAAAAGACCTTTCATTCGAAGGATATTCGGCCTCAACAGTCTTTATCTGCGCCGCCTCAGACTGTTTGGTTACATCCTGCGGAAGCCTCGACGAATTTAGTGCCCCTCGGGATCTGTCGGCCTGTTTTTCAGCCCCCTTTACAGGGGAAGCCAGGTTCTGGGCCTGAGCGACCGAGCCGTCATGAGGAGCGCCGGGCGCCGGGATGGCAGCGGATTTTGTTTCCGGCTGCGGCTGGCCCGCAGATATGATCACGGCGTTCAAATTTTCCAGAATCGGGTCCAAGCCCTTGAGCGGCATTTGCGCTGCTTCCTGCAGGACAGCCGGCGAAGCGGTGGCTGGACCTGTTGTTGGTCCAGCCTGGCCGCTACCGCCTTTTGTTCCGGCTTCCATGCCGAGCGCAGCCCCATCGAGGTCCCGATTTTGCGTGGGAAATTTGGCTGCGATAAGCCGCTCGTCGTACTTCAAGTCGTCTGTAACAGAATCAGTTGAGTTTTTGCGGACATCTCCCGCATTTACGCTTTGAGTTTCAGGCGACGGACTTTTGGATTGAGAGACGAAAGTATTTTTGACCGAAACCTTCTCGAAATTTCCTGTCCCAACATCTTCTGAAATAAATGAGGGAAGAACTGTCGCAGTAAGATTCTCTGTCTGGCTCGTTTTCAGACCTTCGGAAGTTTTAGCCGGTTCCGCCGAACCTGATAGTGCCCCCGAGCCGATTAGCTGTTTCTGTTGCGTTGCCGCCACTTGCAAAACCTTATCGAGAAGCCCCTTGAACTCACCGGGGGTGTACGATCCTTCGGTCTTGATTGGGATAGATGACTGGAGGGTCCCTTCGGATGCAAAGCTTTGCTGACTGGTGCCGCCCTCCTTTGCCATTACGGATTCCACCAGAGCACGGGCGTGTTCCGCCGGGACCTGGGCGCGGTCTGTGGAACCATTGGCGGGCTGAGTATCCAGGAGAGATTTCAAATCTTTGATTGAAATCGAGCCGTCCTGACTCTGGTTGCCGTTACATGCTTTTCTGATTTCCGCCGGGCATTGAAGATCGCCCAGTATCGTATCGGCTATGGGGTTTGCAATGAAGAGGCTTGCCTCCTGTTTGGCCTTGGCTTTCATGGAGTCTATCTTCGTCCTGGTATCCGTCGCACTCTTTCTCTGCCTGGTCACGGTAGGTCCCGAGGGTTTTGTTTGCGGAGCTGCTTGCGTTTTGGCGGATAAGGCCTGTTGCCCCGAACCGGGCGAACTTACGTTCTGGGGCTTTGCCTCCGGTAATTGCGAGGCATCCCCGGGTATCGTGGCGCCCTTTGCCGGCGCTGGAATGAACTTTTTGAGTTCACCGGCAAAATCATTCTGAGCTATGCTTTGCCCGATTTTTTCATTTTCGCTTCCAAGAAAGGATGCCAAAAGTTGCGATGCGTTTACCTGTCCGGAATGCATTATTTCATCCACCTCGCGTGGCAAGGAAATTTGATGGAACAGTTCGAGCCAAACTCAACAGTTTCTTCCCATGGATTCTTCATGAGCTTCCGGACTGATTTATGAGCAAACTTGATACCAGATAAGGGGCTACAGAAAATGCTTTTAAATCAGATACTTAGGGCGGGGTATTTTCTCTCGGCAGATTATTCCTGATTTAAAGCGGAATTTTTTTCTTCGAGTGCGCGCAAATTTTTCCTCTTTTGCCGGATTAGACTTTCACGCCTTCCGCGTTGAGGAACGGGTTGGCAAGCATCGCAAGGGCGAGTTTCCCCTCTTCCCTGAAACGGTTCCGGACAGCCGACTGGACCGCTCCTCCGGACGACCCGAACTGGCCCGCTCTCAAATCGTAAACGGAGCCGATCAATTGGTCCAGTTTAACTCCACCGTTTTTGGCCTGTGCTCGCCCGATCGCCTTGGTGAAGATCTTCGCCGCGCCGTTTGGGCCATGTTGAACGGCTGTGCTCCAGAGCACCTCCTGGAGAGCCCTTGGGGCTTTAGAGACGTCCAGACCGGTTCGTTGCGAAATTTCCTGGAGAGCTGGGACATAATGGCTTTTCTCGATGAAATCGTACTGAAGTTTCGAAAAACGGACAGGGTCTGCGGCTGTTATACTTTTCCATACTTCGGGCATTTTCCCTGAGGCGCTGCCGGTGTTTGCCGCTCCGGCGGCTTTCAGTTTACCTGCCAGGTCGGGAGCCTGCTCGGACAGGTAATCCATAAAATGTTTCATCGTACCTGCCCTGGAGGAAATCTGGTAGGTCCCGTAGGATGTCCCCCCGTTAGAGTCATAGCCGACCACCCCCGGACCTTGTTCACCCGATTCGAAATGAGATGACAGGGCGCCAATTTCCTGCCCCTGACAAAGTCTTGTTATGACCTCCTGCGTCGAGGCCCCAACGCCGGCGGTGTTTGAAAGCCCGGCTGGCTGACCGGCCCCTCTGCTCCCCGGCAGGCACATGCCGCCGAGACGGTTGGGCCCGGATGAAAGGGCCGCCATGGCTATTAGAGCTGACGCCGCCAGATTGTTGACGTTATGAGCGTTCATACCCTGGAGGGACCTTGGGTTTTTCGAGACCCTGTGGTGATCATGATTGACCACCTCCGAAGACGCGGGTTTGTTTCCCGGACTGTCTGCATGCTGGTTGTTTTCTTTAGCTCTTAACTCGTTCAGAAGAATTTTGAAAACACTGGGTTTTTCGGCTTCTTTACCAGAGGTGGATTTAGTGGATTTAGTAGATTGAGCGGGCGTTTGGTTTGCTTCTACCCTGCCCATTTTTCCAAAATGATTGACCTTGACTGTCATAAGCGCACGCCTCCGGATATTTGCACGGTAAAAAACCGGATGCAAGAGTCGTGCTTGAGGGCAAACATCTGAGCAAGGAGAAAGGAGGGCGGAAGAACCTGCTCTCAAACGGGGCCGGGGTAAACCCGCTCATGTACTGCTCACAGCTTCTCCACTACGAGGACGGGAATCCCGGCTTCTGCCCACTCGAAAAGTGCTTCCGCCTTTTCGATCGGGAGAGTTACGCAGCCATGCGAGCAGTGCGCTCCAAAGACATTTCCCGCGTGAATCCAGACGGTTTCATAGATGCGCAGAGAAAAAGGCATCCAGGCGCGTGTTCCATAGTCATTGGGATATGAGCTTGAAGTGTGTCCGGCGTCTTTTTCTTCGACCCGGTAGGAGCCGGTCAAGGTATCCTGACCTGATATGCCCGTACAGGCCTGGCTGTCGCCGACGAGGACCCCGGATTCATACCATCCGATAAAACCAAGGTCCTTAACCACCAGGATAAGCTTTGGCGTGCGCAGATTTTCAGGCAGCCGAACAGGCATCGGGGTCCAGTCCCTGTACGCATTGAAGTCCCTGGGGACCTTAAGTTTTCTGCCCTCCCGGATATCTTCGCGGATGTAGAAAGATTCCTTGGTATTCAGCCTGGATAGTATTTCGCGGCAGGTATTCAAATCGAGCGAGTGATCCGATCTTTCAAGGGCAAGCAGTTCCTCTTCGGAAATAACCCGTTCTGTCCAGGAGAGGTCCGGGTGGTTTGAGGCGGCGAAGCTGTTTTGCGCCGGGAGGAGGCAAAACCAGCACATCAAAATGGAGAGAAAACTGAGTAACTTCATCTATTTTCCGTAACGTAGAAACTCGTGGTCGAGATTTTGTTCATTGCAAGTTGCGGCCCTATTTGTGCCACAAGGGTAGAAAATGTCAAACATAAAGGCCACCTGCAGATTATGGCGATCTTCTGCGGGATAAATGCGTAGTCACGTAGGGTGGGCGCGGAAACGCTGTGCCCACCCGATATGGCTCAATCATTCTGATTTCGTGGGGGTATTGGTGGGGTCTTAAATATCTTTCCGAATAGCGAAACATACACATCAAATGTTGCGCCAGTAAATTGCATCTTGATATTTTCCACTGAAAACCCAGCAAGGGCGGAATTCTTTGTTAATGAAGAGAATTAATCGACCCTTTAATGGCGATATCGACAAATGATAATCTCGCTGGTAATCATCTCTTACAGCTTCAGCATGTTTTTTGGATATTGAATAAGACAGACAACCTCCTCCAACAATGAGGAAGAGTAGTAAGCAACAAGCAATAAGCTTTTTCATAAAGCTCATATTCTCCGATTATGAAGCACTTTAACTAATAGTATATTGTCCAGCATCCTTTCTGCTTTTCTTACAGAGTGGACAATTTGTTTCGAAATGTCCACTCTTCGCGATAACCGGACAATACAACAAAGTGCCCGGGGTTTCACCCGCTTTCCCGCTGTTCTCGCGTCGCTGGCAATGGTGCCGCGAAAACGGCGCAAGCGCAGCGAATGTTGGGGTTGCCCCCTGCATGACACAGAACGCCTACCTTCTTTGTCTTCCTTCGCGATGCAGTAGGAGGGGGGCAATCAAATTTTGCATGAGGGCTGAATTTTAGGCGTGAATCGCTCAGGACCCTTTAACACCGGCTTTCCGACGGAATGGGCGATGGCGCGCAGCATGCCGCGGAAGAGCCATTGGTGGGCGGGATAGAGGGAGTACCAGTAAAGCAGCCCCAAAAAGCCCCGGGGCAAAAAACGCGACAGTTGCTGAAGCTCGATTTCCCCCTCCCTGAGTGGAGTGATCTTGAATTCCAGGACGGCTTCCCCCGGCATCTTCATCTCCGCGAGCAAAAGGAGGCGAAAAGGCGGAGAAAGGTCCAGAACACGCCAGAAATCCAGGGCGTCGCCAATTTGCAGGTCGACCGGGTGTCTGCGGCCCCGGTTCAGGCTGGTCCCGCCGAAAAGTTTATCGAGCCGGCCCCGCATTTGCCAGAGCGGCTCGCCGTAGTACCAGCCGGTTATCCCCCCGATACGTACGATTTGCTCCCAGATTTCTTCAGCAGAGGCCCTGAGCTTTATTCTGTAGCCGCATTCAAAAACGGTTCCGCCTGCGTACTGTTCGTCGCCGCAATATGTCCATTCCGGCGGCACCAGTGCTCCTGCATCTGTCCAGCAGGCTTCGACCCGATGATGCTGCGTCTTATCGATGGCCCTGCGGATGGCTTCCCGGCTGTCGAGCAGTTCCTGTGCAATAACAGACTCAATGCTGTTCTCCCCACAGACAGCGCCATCCGAGAGGCTCTCAGCAATCGGCCCTGCCACGCTCACGGGAATGGGGGTGACCAGGTGCAACCAGAGGGCGCTCTGACCGGGCGATATGAACGGGGCGGAAAACACCAGGCGGCTTCTGAGTCCCGCTGTCTCCGCATAAATTTCCACCAGCCGCTCGAAACTCAGCACTTCCGGACCCCCTATGTCGAAAGTCCGGCCTGTGGTTTCCTCTTTTTCCAGGCATCCCGTCAGGTACCCGAGCGCGTTTCTGACGGCAATCGGCTGGATAGGCGCCCGCATCCACGGTGCGGCAAGGATTACGGGCTGGCGTTCGGCCAGGTAACGCACTGTTTCGAAGAAGGCGCTGCCCGATCCCAGGACTGCTGCAACCCGCAGGTGAGTTAGCGGGATCGGACCCGAACCAAGTATTTCCACCGCCCTCAGCCGGGACCGCCAAAATCTGCCGGGCTTGCCTCCGGCGCTGTTTGAGAGCCATCCGAGGGAAATAATCTTTTCCAGGGAAGATCCCGCGGAGGCTGCCGCCATATTGAGGGCTGCACACGCCTCGGCCTTTTCATACCCATCCCCCCGCAGCGCGGGACCGGTGAAATTCACCAGGTAGTATGCCGCACGGCAGCCCTCTACCGCACGTTTGAGGTCTTCCGGATTGAGCGCATCTCCCTGCATGGGTTCGATAAGCGGGTGTGAGGCCCATGGACGCGAGCATAATTTGGCAAGGGACCTTCCCAAGACCCTGACCCTGTACCCTGACTCGAGCAACAGCGGAACGAGCCGCCCCCCAATGTACCCAGTCGCTCCGATAACCAATATGGGTCTCGACTTCATGTTCTATTCCGGGTTTCAATGATTAACTTAACTAAACATAGGCCAGGTAACGAAAAAAGAGGGGTTTTCCAAACCTTCAGGACCGCGGGAGTTTCAGAAACCGGTTTTCCGCCGCCCTGTAGGAATAAGTATATCAATTACTTTCCCCTTGCTGAATATAATATTCCCGGCTTGCCTCGTTGCTTTCGGTCTGTTGCCTCTGAAGGAGGACAGTTTATGGACAGGTATTTTATGAAAATGCCGGAGGATATGTTCTGCGAGATATGCTCCGAGAAAAGAGGGATAAATCCCGATACTCTCAAGGAAGTCATCATTCTTGCCGTCGAAATTGCCCGTGAGGGAAGGGAAGGCAGAAGAATCGGAACAATGTTCGTGGTCTCGGACGTTGAAAATGTCATAAAGCATTCCCGCAATCTGATTCTCGACCCTCTTCTGGGGCACCCGAATCATGTAAAGAGAATCTTCGATACCGATATGCGTGAGACGGTCAAAGAACTTGCTCAATTGGACGGGGCTTTCGTGGTTGCAGATGATGGAACGGTCATTTCCGCCTGCCGCTACCTGGACTCTTCCTTAGAGGGAATTGACCTGCCGCTCGGCCTCGGCGCCAGACACATGGCAGCGGCATCCGTCACGAAACTGACCAACTCGGTAGCGGTGGTTGTCTCCGAGAGCTCAGTGGTTCGAATCTTCGATGACGGGGAAATAGTCTCCGAAATCATCCCGGAACTCTGGATGTTCAAGCGATATTCCGCACTCAGCAAGGGCAAGAAAGTGGAACAGGAAATCATAGTCAGCACCTTGGGAGATTAAGAATCCAGATCCTGCGGCGCAGAAGCTCCGCTACTGCCGGGGGCTGCACGCCGATCATGTTTTTATGTCTCAATCGTTCCTGTAGAATTTTTCTTCATGCTCGGCCATATGAACCAGGATTGGCGCAGGCTCAAACCGGGGGCCCTGAGTTGCGGAAAGATTTTCCATTTCCGAGACGACCTGCCCTATTCCCGCGGTGTCCAGGTAGCGGAACGGCCCACCCAGAAACGGCGGGAAACCGAGCCCGAAGACCGCTCCGACGTCGCCGTCCTCCGGACTGGATATAGTCCCCTGCTGGAGGCACATGGCGGCTTCATTAATCATCAGATAGACGAGTCTTTTCCATATTTGCGAAGAGTCTACAATCTTTCGTCCGCCTCTCTCAAAAAAGCCATAGATATTCGAATTAACAGGCACGGAAGGTTCAAAGCCCGCAATGCCCATCCTGTCGATCAATCTCGGCTGGTAGTCATAGAATCCGGCGCCTTTCTTTTTGCCCGCGTACCCGGATTTCACCATCGATTCAAGGGCCGGGGGGGCGTGGAGACCGCGGTGGGCCAAAAACTCCTCGAGTTCGAGCGCAATGTGCGCCGCGACGTCTATTCCCACCTCGTCCAGGAGCTTGAGCGGCCCCACCGGGAAGCCGAACCCCCTTATTGCGGCGTCCACTTGCTCGACAGCAGCCCCTTCCTCGATCAGTTTTATCGCCTCGAACATAAAAGGAATCAGTATCCGGGTCGTGTAGAAGCCCGGCCCATCTTTAACGACGATCACCGTCTTGCCCTGCTTGCGTCCTACCGAAACGGCTGTGGCCAGGACCCAGTCCGCGCAGTGCTCTGTAATGATCACTTCGAGCAGAGGCATCTTCTGCACGGGAGAAAAATAGTGCATTCCGATCACGTTTTCCGGGCGAATGGATGCCTCTGCAATAAGGCTTATGGGGATCGCAGATGTATTGGAAGCAAATATGGATTCCGGTGAAGTGACTGATTCGACTTCGCGAAGGACTTGATGTTTAATCGCAAGGTCTTCAAAAACCGCCTCGATAACCAGCCCCGCCCCGGCCAGATTAGCGTAATCCAGGGTGGGAACGACCAGGCTGTAAAGCATGTCCCGCTTGACCGGGTTGAGCTTCCTCGATCTGGTCCACCGGTCCAGCGATTTCCAGGTATCCTTGAGGCTTATGGAAAGTTTTTCCCGGGATACGTCCTTTATTGCCACCCTGTACCCGCTCTGGGCTGAAACCGCCGCGATGCCAGTCCCCATGAACCCGCCTCCAATCACTGCGAGCCGGCTCACCTGTCTCGGCTCTGCCCCGTAGTGTTTCCTTTTGAGTGCCGTCCCGGCGAAAAAGAGACGTCGAAGCGACTGGGACTGAGGAGATAGAACCAGTGGACCGAGAGCTTCTATTTCGGCCTTGAAGCCATCGGACATTGTGCCCGCAATCCCGGCTTCCACACAGTCGATTATGCTGAAAGGAGCCGGATAGTGGTCATCGCTTTGTCTTGCGACCCGCCTGCGGGCCGCGTCGAAATAGAGTTTTCGGACCGTGGGGACGGTCTTTAGCAGCCAGTCCAGTGAAAACACGGCCGGGTAGGAAACCTTCCTCGGGAATTTCTTCCGCAGAAACGGAACGCACCTTTTTACCGTTTCCGGCATGTCTTCCGGATAAACCAGGATATCGACCAGGCGGAGAAATTTTGCCTCTTTTGCGCTCAGGTTTTTTCCGGTGAGCATGAGCGGGAGCGCTCTTATAATTCCGGCCGTGCGGGTCAGGCGCTGCGTTCCGCCTGCCGCCGGCAGAATTCCGAGTTTTACTTCGGGCAGCCCCAGGATTGTTTTGCTTGAGTCGGTTGCAATCCGGAAATGACAGGCCAGCGCAAGCTCGAACCCGCCGCCCAGGCAAGCCCCGTTAATTGCCGCGATTGAAGGAAAATGAAGGTTTGAGATGCGGTTGAAAAGAGCGTGCACGCGGGTGAGGATTTCCCTTGCGTGACCGGGTTCGCTCATCTTGTCGAAATCCCGGATATCGGCCCCCGCAATGAAACTGTCTTTCTTGCTGCTGATGAAGACGAGGGCCTTTGCAAAGTGGTCTGTCCCCACCTGGTCGAGCACGGCCTCGATCTCTGAGATGACCGGTTCGGACAGCGTGTTTACCCGGTCGTGCGGATTATCGATGAAAGCGAAAAGGACCCCGTCTTCATGCCTTTCGAGTTTCACAAAATCCATATATGCTCCCTGCCCTCTTTCGACACCGTTTGAGAGATCTCCCGCTTTAGCTCAAGCGCTCTATGAGCATTGCATGCCCGAGGCCGCCGGCCGCGCAGCTTGCGACAATGCCCAAACCTCCGTCTTCGCGCTTCAGCCTGTCACAACAGCTTATAAGAAGACGAATGCCCGTTGCGCCAAATGGATGGCCTATGGAAAGAGATCCTCCCCGTGTATTCAACCTATCCATGCTTATTTCGCCAACTTTGGCTGAAAGGCCGAGCTTTTCGCGGGCAAAGGCGTCGCTGTTAAGTGCGTTCAGGTTCGCGAGTACCTGCCCGGCAAAAGCTTCATGGAATTCGAAAACATCTATGGACGAAAGAGGCATGCCCGTTTGTTGGAGGAGCTTCGGGACCGCGTAAGCCGGCCCAAGGAGAAGCTCGTCATCGGGGTCGCACCCGTGAAAAGAAAATCCGGCAATCCGAGCAACAGGTTTGTACCCGAGGCTTTTTGCCTTCCTGTAGGACATAAGCAGCACCGCCGCCCCGCCATCGCTGAGAAAAGAAGAATTGCCCGCGGTGGCAGTACCGAAAGGAAAATAAAAGGCCGGGGGAAGCTTTGCCAGCTTTTCCAAAGTGGTATCGCCCCTGATTCCATTGTCTTTCCCGATAACGTTGAACCGTGGCGGAATCTGCGACGGCAGAATCTCGTCCGAAAAAAGATCGTTGAGGATCGCCTCCGAGGCGAGGTGATGAGACCTCGATGCGTACCGGTCCTGCTCCTCCCGGCTGACGCCCCAGCGGGCTGAGAGCCTGTCGCTGCTCTGGCCCATGGTCAACCCGTTGGAAAACTCCGCAACCTCCGGGACTTCAGGCAGAAAATAGCCGGGCCGCAGACCGGAAGCCCATCTGATCCAGTCTACAGGATTTTTGAGGCGCCGCATCTCCATCAGTTTGCGGCTCATCGGGCGCCTGACGAGAATAGGTATGTTGCTCAGGCTCTCCGTTCCCCCGGCTATGGCCGTATCAGCCTGACCGCAGGCAATTAGCCCGGCGGCCTGCGAAATTGCCTGGGACCCCGATATGCAAGCCATCGCAATGGTATGGGCCGGAATTTGAAGCGGCAGGTTCGCCCCGATCAGGGCCTCACGGGCGACGTTGCTCGTTCGCGGTTCGCTCAGCACGCACCCGAAAATAACATGCTCGATTTCCCGGGGCGCAAGATTCGCTTTGTCGATAACCCCCTTCAGGGCCATCCGCGCGAGGTCATAAGTAAAAAGGTCTTTGAAATCGGTTCCCGAGCGCAGGAAAGGTGTCCGGCAACCCGCCACTATTACAGGTGAAGAGTCATTTAGTTGCTCCAGCATTTTGTTTTCCCGGATTAGGACCGAATCGAAAATAACCATTCAGAAGGTAAGTGCTTTAGCCTTTGAGAATGCACTGCCCATTCCTATGAACTAAGATAAGTCACAACTTATGTTCATCAACACGAGGCTGACCGCAGAAGCAACTTTCGGTGTGGAACTACCTATTCCGAGCCAATCAAATTTTCTCTTTTTTTTACCAAGGAGTCATGATTATCCCCAAATTTAGAAAACCTGAGCAGTTGGCAGGAATTTTCTTGCATTTTCCGTCGTATTTTATAAGAATTCAATCTCTGTTTGACAGGACCAACCTGGGGCTAGGCACATATCAAACCGGAGGCGAACCAGACCAGTTTCGTCCGAAAAGGGTTTTTCAGGTTTTTCGGCCTGGCGGTACCAATCTCGATGCTCCGCGAGGCGGGGGTTTTCTTCACGCTTCTGCGCAATTCGTCGATTTTCTCGTCAAAGCCTGCCCGGGACCTGATCCGGGAAGAAAAAGACCTTCTTTTATGTCGAAAAATTATGCCGGGAAATTTTTAGGTCGAAGAATCCTATTCTGTAACTGCCGGTGGCACACTAGGTGCTTACAGATGAACACTTCTGCTAAACCGATGAACTAAGTGTGATTTTGGTAATTTATCGCGGCCAGTGCCCTCGACGGAAGCCCTGGGGATTTGCCGATTTGTGTTTCTTGCTGTATAACTGCTCCAACCGTCGTCAGGAGAAAACATGGAAGTGAAACTGCTCAACATCGGTTTTGGCAATACGGTGATAGTAAACCGCGTGGTAGCGATCGTATCGCCCGCATCAGCGCCCATGAAAAGGCTGAAAGAAGACGCGAGGCTGGGCAATAAACTAATAGACGCGACCATGGGCCGCCGAACCCGCTCTATAATTGTTACCGACAGCGACCATGTAATCCTGTCCGGTGTTCAGGCCGAAACCATCGCCCAGCGGCTTCTGATGGACGGGAATACCAAAGAGGCAAACCTCCTAAAGCAGCCGTAGAACCTATGCTCCCTCCATCGATTACAGGGCAGCTTTTTATCGTATCGGCCCCTTCAGGGGTCGGGAAATCCACTATCATCCGAAGTGTATTGGCGAATAGGCCCAGGCTGAAGTTTTCCGTATCCTGCACCACCCGCCCGATGCGTCCCGAGGAAGTCCCTGGAAAGGACTATCATTTCATGTCCAGGGAGGAATTTCTGAGTGGGATAAACTCGGAGCGGTTCCTGGAATGGGCCGAAGTCCATGGCCAGTTCTACGGAACAGACCGGCGCCCCATAGAGAAATGGATTCAAGCCGGACAAAACGTACTGCTGGACATTGATGTCCAGGGAGCGCGTCTCGTCCGATGCGCCTATCCGGCCGCTCAAACCATTTTTATTTTGCCTCCTTCGATGAAAGTGCTCGAGGAGCGTCTCAGGAACCGGGCGACGGAAACCGAAGAGCAGGTCGCTATCCGGGTTGCAGCCGCCGGGCGTGAGATTCTAGAATCGCCCTGGTATGACTTCATCATCATCAACGATGACTTGCAGGAGGCAATCGAGGACTTTAAGGCGATCCTGCAGGCGGGCCGATCCAGCCGGATCGTCCAGGCAGCCAGGCTGAGGTCCTTTTTAATGTCTTTTACCTACCCTGACACGCTTAACCTTCCTCAATGAAAAAGATCCCTCCCTCCGAACGCGAAATCTGGATTTCAGGAGTAAATCCCGTAAGGGAGACCCTGATTGCGGGGGAACTTGCCGCGAGTGAGCTTGTGCTTTCCCGAAGCGATCCGAGGGGCCAGGAGATCGAGGAGCTTGCAGCAAAGCGGGGAATACCGGTCACCCGCACCGCCATCCGTGATAGCATAGCGGAGCTTGCGGGCCACACTCACCACCAGGGAGTGGCCCTCAGGATATCGGAGTTCCCTTACACTGAACTTGAGGTCATGCTTGAAAAACCTCTTGCCGAGCGGGAACCTCTTCTCGTCCTGGACAGCATACAGGACCCTCAAAACCTTGGGGCCATTCTCAGAAGCGCGTGTTTTCTGGGTGCAAAAGGGGTGATAATCCCTAAGGACCGCTCGGCGCGTGTGACCGCCGCCGTAATCAAAATTGCAGCGGGAGCTACCGGGTATGTTCCTGTCGCAAGGGTAACCAATGTCGCAAGGGCTCTCAGGCAGATCAAGTCGGCAGGTTACTGGGTGGCGGGCCTTGAAGCCCGGGCAGGCAGAAATTCATATGAGGCGGATTTTACCGTTTCGCTCTGCCTGGTTATTGGGAACGAACAAAAGGGAATCCGCCCACTTATAAAAAGCGAGTGCGACCTGCTGGTCCAAATTCCAGCCGCAGGCCCGCTGGATTCGCTGAACGCCGCCTCAGCCGCTACGGTCGCGCTCTATGAAGTTTTGCGCCAGAGACTCATACTGAGGAACCACCTAAAGAATGACGCTGGCAAGTGACACTTGGCGGAGGGAAAAGACATGGTGACAATGAACAACCCCCCGCACCCGGGCGAGACTGTTCGCTATGATTGCCTTGAGCCTTTGGGATTGACTGTAACCGAAGGAGCAAAGGCGCTTGGCGTGACGCGTCAGGCCCTCAACAACCTTGTGAACGGCAAAAGCGGGATTTCCCCGGAAATGGCGATCCGGCTTTCTAAAGCCTTCGGAAGCAGTCCGGAAACTTGGCTTAAGATGCAGCTTGATTATGATCTTGCCCGAGCACGGCGGCACGAGGACAGCATTCAGGTTAAGCGGGTGCAGCGGCCACTCGATCAACCCCACGTGGTTTAGGCTACTGTTCTACGTCTTGCGCCAGTGCCTGCTCGATGTAGGGAGCGAGGCAAGTATTAACGTTTATGTCCGTCTGTTCCGGTCTCATTTACTATGACTGCTGGTTTGATGACGACTTGCCAGGAGATTCCTTGTCCTATACGTCACTAATCTTTGAAGTCGCCATCCTCTAGGATAGGGAGGCGCTCAAGGAAAAGCAGAGCATTTTTATCATTGGCGGCGGCCAATACCTTCTCATCGGAAATGCCTGGATCCATTTCTGCAACATAAAGCACTTCGTGCCCATCACCGCGTAGCCTTTGGACCACCGGGAAATCAACCCCTTCATCGGCGAGAAAATTCATGAGCTTGTACCGCTTGTAGGATAGATCACATCTGCCCGTAAGGCTTCGGCGGCGAATGCCAGAGCTGCTCGGACCGCCTCTTCCGTAAGTCTGGGGTGGGCTTCAATGATCTGCTCAACGGTTTCTCCCGCTGCCAATTTCTCAAGTATTAATTCGACCGTGATGCGTGTTCCAGTGATGACGGGCTTGCCCATCATCACTAATGGATCGGAATTAATCAGGTTGGCTCTCATCTTGAATTCCTTCCTCCAAGAACATTGTCCTGCAATCTTACCAGGTGTACCGGTTGATGTGATGTCTATTTATTCCTGCTCCCAAAAAGCGCTGTCCCGATTCGCACCAGCGTTGAGCCCTCCTCTACAGCCACCTCAAAATCGCCGCTCATGCCCATTGAAAGCTCAGCCAGCCTTTCCGGCCGGAGGGACTCCTGCCTCAGCATATCCAAGAGTTCCCGCATCTGCCTGAAGAAGGGCCTTGCCCGCTCCGGCTGGTCGAAAAAAGGCGGAAGGGCCATCAATCCGCGCACATCCAGCAAATCCAATCCAGACACAAGTTTGAAGAAGGAACGGAGATCGTCAGGCCGGACGCCGCTCTTGCTCTCTTCGCCCCCAATATTTACCTGGATCAGGACCGGAATTCTTATCCCAGCCATCTCAGCCCTGCGGTTCAGCTCCATTGCGAGGGCCTCGCGGTCCAGCGTTTCTATCCAGTCGAAGCATTCAACGGCCGTTTTTGCCTTATTTGTCTGCAGGTGCCCGATACAATGCCAGGAGAGCGAAAGACCAGCCAGGGCCGCTCTCTTTTTCACCGCCTCCTGGACATAGTTTTCGCCGAGCACCTTCAGTCCGGCTTCTATTCCCTCGCGGATTCGCTCGAGTGGTACCGTTTTCGTCACCCCGACCAGGTTCACATCAATGGGGTCGCGCCCCGACCGCGCACACGCGGCCCCGATTCGCTCCCGTATGGCAGCCAGATTGCCGGCAACCGGATCTAAACTCATTTCAGGCCCCAACAGGTGTGCAGAGATAGGCATAGCCAAAAGGGCTGGACGCCCAAAATCCTCCATCCACCCCCACCGGCCGGCCAGATTATCTCGAATGCGTTCATTTCGGGTTTACCCTTCCCGGGCCCTCTGCAAGAGCCCCGCAGACGGCACACTTCCGATCCCAGGGAAGCTTTACCTCACTGAAGGCCATCACAAGCGCATCAAAAGTGAGCAACCTTCCGGTGAGAAGGCCTCCGATGTCCAGAACATATTTTATAGCCTCAATTGACTGGATCGTGCCGATCACGCCGGCGACGCCACCCAAAACGCCGGCCTCCGAGGTCGTCTCATAAGTCCCGGCTTTCGGCTCGTCTTCGAAGACGCAACGTAAGCACGGACCCTTGCCCGGGACAACAGTCATCGTCTGGCCGTACGCTCCGAGTATGCCGGCATGGGAAAAGGCCTTTCCAAGCCGCATACACGCATCGTTTACCAGAAACTTCGATTTGAAGTTGTCTGTAGCCTCGACTATGAAATCATAGGAGGCGATGGTCCCGGCTATATTTTCCGCTGAAATCGCCCCGTACAATTCAAGCCGAATATCGGGGTTCAACCGTGAAATCGTCTCAACCGCCGACTCGGTCTTGTTGCGGCCGACGTCTCTCCTGCCATGGAGTATCTGGCGCTGGAGGTTCGAATAATCGACGGCATCGCAGTCGGCTGCCCCGATATTGCCGACCCCGGCTGCAGCAAGGTAAAAGAGCGCCGGACTCCCAAGCCCCCCCAGGCCGATAACCAGTACCCGGCTTTCGAGCAGCTTCAATTGGCCCGATTCCCCGATTTCGGGAATAAGCATGTTCCGGCTGTAAATCTTCCGCTCTATTTCACTTAGCGCGCGCATCCGTCACACCGGCAATATGAAATGATAAATTGAACTGTTATCAAACCCGGCAATTAAAAAAACCAACTCAAAATAAAAAAGGACCGAGGTATCTTCCTTACTCCAGCAGAAAATAAAGTGTGATCCCGTTCAGGCGGGCCAACCGGTCGTTAATGGGCCTAGCGACCGATTTTTTCATAAATAGAAATGAGAGACCCATGGCTATGGGCTACTTCAGTTGGCTCACATGCCTGTGTGGGGGCTCTCCAAACATCCTCTTATATTCCCTGTTGAACTGCGTCTGACTTTCATACCCGACCGCCAGTGCCGCCATAGCAGCATCTTCATCCTCCGCCAGCATCAACCGCTGGGCTTCATACAAGCGCAACTGCTTCTGAAACTGCAAAGGGCTGAGGGTCGTTACATGCCTGAAGTGCCGGTGGAAGGTGGAAGTCGCCATATTCACCTTCCTGGCTAATTCATCAACCTGCAGAGGCTCTTTGTAATTATCCCTCAACCAAGTGATGGTCCTGGCAATCTGGTTGGTTTGAGTGCCATGCGTGTTGACCATTCGCAAGCGTTCGCCCTGAGGTCCGATGAGCAAACGGTAATGAATCTCACGGATAATCATCGGCGCAAGAACCGGTATCTGTTCCGGCTTTTCGTGAAGCTCAGCCAGGCGCAGGAATGCATCCAGCACGTCAGGATCAACTTCCGCGACGGCCATACCCCTGTAGGAATCGTTTCCAGGTCTGGAGGAAGGCGGAGTCTCCGCTGCCAGTTGGGTGATCAGGTATTTATCCAGGTTGAGCGACGCCGCCAAAAACGGCTGCTCCGGCGATGCGGCAGTGATGTAGTTTACGCTCGGCACATCCACCCCGGTAACGAGGCAGTGATTCTCCCCGTAACGGTACTCCTCAGAGCCTATTATGGAGCGTTTGAATCCCTGTACAATCACCCCGACAAGCGGCTTGTAAAAGCAGTTTTCGGGCTGATTTGCCTCATCTCGCCGGAAGACCGTAAAACCTTCAACAGCGGTCGGGTAGTCCCCGGTTCGAGGCATCCACCGCAGCAATTTCTCTTTCAGCAGATTGTTGGTTCTCGCCAGGCCTGCATGATCGTTTTCTGTCATTTTTGAGTAACCTATTGTTTTATTAAGAATCCAGGCGACATTTGATTCTCCACATCATCCCCTAGATATCACAATTCAGTCTACTTGGATAGCCCTGTGATAGAATTAGGCAAGAATTGGGTAGAATCGTATCTTCTGTTCGGAGGCAGGCAGCGGTATATTTGAGCTATCGAAAATCCGAATCAAGGAGCACAAGAAATGACTCAGAAAAATGGCCAAGAACGGTTCAGTACGGGAGCAAACAATGACCTGAGCGCGTCAAGCGCCACGGCACGCAATCCGGGAAGTGCCCATTCTGCCGTAAGAGGTGCCGGCAGCACGAATGTGTTGGTCATCTACTACTCTCTTACCGGAAACACAAAAAGTATTGCGGAAATGTTGCGGGAGAAAACCGGGGGAGATTTGTTTGAAATTGAGACAGTGAAAAGCTATCCAGCCGACTACTCCGGAATTATAGCAGAGGCCAAAAGTGAGTTGGAGACAGGCGAATTGCCGGCACTGAAGAAAAGCCCACCCGATATGTCATCTTGTGACCTGATTTTGGTTGGCAGCCCGGTATGGTGGTACACGGTATCAACCCCGGTGATGCGTTTTTTAACACAGGCGAACTTCGCGGGTAAGAAAGTTTCCGCCTTTTGTACCCACGAGGGAGGGGTAGGGAAATTTTTCCCGCATTTCCAGGAGCAGGCCAAAAACGGCGTTGTCCTTGAAGGTCTTGACTTATACAAGCCGCGGCAAGCCGAGGATGGCAAGGTTTCAAAAGTTCTCGATTTATGGCTCGGCAAATTGCGAGGCGAGAAGAATAGTGTCTTACGCGTTTGAAACGGCCTCTTATCGAAGAGAGAAAAAACAAGATAGTTCCTATCTTTAACTCAAAGACAGGAGTTCAAGAAATGCAGAAGCGAAAACTTGGAAACAGCAATCTTGAAGTTTCGGCTCTCGGGCTCGGCTGCATGGGAATGAGCATGGCGTACGGTCCGCCGGCAGACAAGCAGGAGATGATTGCTCTTATAGGTAAAGCGGTGGAAAGGGGCGTTACACTATTTGACACGGCCGAGCTTTACGGCCCCTACACAAACGAAGAACTCTTAGGGGAAGCTTTGGCTCCGTTTCGCGGGCGGGTCGTGATAGCCACCAAGTTCGGGATCAAGCTCGATCCCAGCGGGCAGCAGGTCCAGGACAGTCGGCCCGAGCGCATCAAACAGAGCCTCGAAGGCTCGCTCAAACGGCTCAGAGTCGAG
>Ga0326727_10001613_pt1 | contig 82086 bp, 81 predicted proteins | sample MB2enrmetagenome_FD_207643 | JGI IMG/M metagenome (GOLD analysis project Ga0326727, IMG submission 207643) | Lab enriched peat soil microbial communities from McLean, Ithaca, NY, United States - MB29MY | ecosystem: Environmental > Terrestrial > Soil > Wetlands > Peat | place: USA: New York... | reverse complement strand
TCTTTCTCGAACTCTTTGATCCAGCGGCGCAGGACGCTTCCTTCAACACCTAAATTCCGGGACGCTTCGCTGACACGATACCCTTGTTCAGTAACTAGTTTCACGGCATCTTGCTTAAATTCTTGAGAATATTTCTTTCTAATTTTGGGTTCCATGGGACACCTCCTTTTTAAGGATAAATGATCTTATCATAGTGTCCGTTTCTATTGAACCACAACACTCTGCTTATTCATATCTATCGCTACAACATGAAAAATGACGTCATATTGTGCGAGTAGAGTGACAAGAGAATTTACTTGGGACTCCGAAAGTCGGCTTCCTTTGACCTCGTCAGATTTAATACCCCATGACTCTTTCAGCCTACAAAAATCTCCAAATATTTTGGTCACTGACTGCCGTGGGAGTACCAAACCTCCGACGCAAGAGATTGAACACCGATCTTTACTGGGCACTACAAATACTCCAGCCTCATCAATATAGATATTCATTTATTTGCTCATTCCCCGGCAGGCAGCAAGAGAATATACGGCGCACGAAGCGATAACAACAGGTTTAGTAAGGTCCTCGCTTACCGGAGTGTCTCTGCGTCGCCGTGGTAAAGGAAATCAATCGTCTCATGCCCTAATATCCCTCCCTCAACCTGGGCGACGCCAGCCTCAAAGATAATTTCCTTCATCTGATCTACGTTGTATGCCGACTTTCTAAAATGCACAATATGATATTTAACGTCGTACCCAAAGGCGGTAGATTGTGGTATATTCTGTCCAAAGTAGTTATAAAGACCCAACTCATAAAGAGATCAAGGTGGCTAGAAAAAGGAGGCCAGTTATTTATATGCTTACCGTATTTGGTGATGAAAGCCATGATCCAAAACAGCAGCGTGTTTTTGCTATTGCTGGCGTCATAGGCACTCAAGAGGAATGGTACGCTTTAGAACCTGGTTGGTTAAGTCGCAATAATGGGATACCTTTTCATGCAACCGACTGTGAAGCGGGCTGCGGATCGTACAAAGGCATGTCAAAAGACGATCGTCTTTGTTTATATCGTGATTTAGTGCAAATTGTTATTGATACAAAACTAATGGGTTTTGGTTCAGCAATTGATCTTGGCGCTTATAATGCTTATTTCCCGGATAACATTGTAGATATAGCTTATTACCTATGTTTCAGAAATGTTGTAATGCACTTTGCTCAACTAGCGTATTTGCATGTTCCACAGCAAAAAGTAAAATTTATATTTCATCAAAACCATAAAGTCCAGCACAGCGCCAGTGCATTATATGATTGCATAGTTAATGATTTTACTGAATGGAAATATAGTCTATCTTTACACGAAGAAATAGCTTTTGTTTCTGACAAAGCCGTAGGAATCCAATTAGCTGATTTATTAGCGAGAGAAACCTTTAAATTTGTTGATAATCGCATAATTAATACCAGTGATAACAAGCATCCAGTCCGAAAATCAATACTAGCATTATCAGACACTGACAGATTTAATTTTGAGTTTTACGGTGAAGAATATTTCCAATCTTTCAAAGCTAAATTTGAAGAGCTAGAACAAGTAACTGGCATGTCGCGTGACAAATACTCTGAATGGCTACAATCAAAAGGATTAAAAACAGATAATTTCCCTAACAGGGTTGCTTATCTTGCCGATACAGTTGAAAAGGAAAGAGATAAATCAAAGGTATTTTAGGCTTGATTATCTTTTCTTACCTGTATTTGAGCAAGACCATTGTCTATTTTTGTTTATTCCGGCTCGTAGTTAGCTAATCTCTTCTTTAAACAGTGCTAGAATCTCCTCAAGACAATCGCGATACCTTTGTAGGAGAGTTTGCCCCCAATTGTATGGTCGCGGACCGGATATGCCTTAATTTTTGAGTACGACAGTTCCTCGGATAACCCTTTATCTTTAATAACACGTGTCTTTTTTAAATTAAATTCTTCTTCCCTACTAAATTCTCCTTCGGAATACAGTCCAATGCTGCCAGAGCAGCTTCAACCTGATCCAGTTTACCAGTGTGACAGAGATCGAGAAGCTGATCTACCTGGAGAAGCTGCCAGTTGAGCATGAGGGCAAGCTGTGCTTTACTGACGCCCTGGGCACGCATAGCTTGATAAACTCCGATTTTCGCGCAGCCTAGGGCGCTCGGTGCAACAACTGGCCGGTCGCCTGCAGGTGATGGCGCCGGGATATGATATCCACCCGAAATATAAAAGGAAAGGGCTGTTTCCAAGGCGTCTTGTGCATAGAGCCACCTAGCCAGCTTCCGCTTTTGCAGCGCTCACATGCCAAGTGGCCTCGAACAATGTCGTAAGCGGCGGGGTTTATCGAAGCCTTAGCACTTACTGTCAGACGGGAAACACCTCGGGGCCATTTGGATCAAGGTATTTGACCGTCAAACTTCAACATTCCCAAGAGCCGACTACGCCGCTGTTAATTGCTTTGTCCAAAGCCTCACGCGCAGTGCCTACGCCCTTTACCACACAAGAGTGACGTAACCCGCTGACCAGCCACATACCGTGCTTGCCGTTGTCCGGATTGTTGTCTATCTCCGCATCGAACGTGGCACTGGAAAACGACTCACGTAGTTGCTGCATGTTCGCTTTGAGCCGCGTCAGATACTCGGATTTGCTAAGAAGCACCTCTTCCCTTGTGCATTCAAAGTTCAGACCGTTATCCTGGTACTCCAACAGTTCATTGACGGATTCGCGTATGGACGACGCCACGCACTCCTTTAGGCGACTAGTAAGGGTGGCGGCGAGTGCCGACCCATCGACAGCCGGGTCTACGACGATGCTCAAGGTCGGAGTGATTCTTTTAATGCTTAGCGAGATCTCTTTTTTCCCGGGGTGGTCCCGTTTCATGCCGATCACGACGGCTCCTTTTAATAGGTACTTTTTTTGTTGCCGGTGATTTTATCGTAGGTGGCTCTATTGTCAGTTTTTCTGTTTGGCTGCTGGGCTAGATTGATGTCGAGTTTGATTAATATCATTGTCCGAGTAGTTTTCAAACGCGGCATCAGACGTACTCCTTAAAATCCGCCGGCAGCTCTTCAAAATCTGGTGCAATGGAAATCTGTCCTTTGGCTGAACCGGGTCTCCGTTCTTTTTGGGTTTTCAGTTCCTTGATTTGCACGTTCGCTTTGTGCCGCGCCCAATACTCGGATTTGCTAAGAAGCACCTCTTCCCTTGTGCATTCAAAGATCAGACCGTTATCCTGGTACTCCAACAGTTCATTGACGGATTCGCGTATGGACGACGCCACGCACTCCTTTAGGCGCCTAGTAAGGGTGGCGGCGAGTGCCGACCCATTGACATCCGGGTCTACGACGATGCGCAAGGTCGGAGTGATTACTTTGATGGTTAAGGAGATCTCTTTTTTCTCGGTGTGGTCCCATCTCTTGCCGATCACGACTGCTCCTTTTAGTAGGCACTTTTTCTTGGTTACAGGTGATTTTATTGTAGGTGGCTCTAACCGACTATCCCTATCCTTTATTTAATTCCATTATCATGACGTGAAGCTTGTCAACATACTTATTTCTTGGCTCCCATTTATCCATCAGATGAATCAAAACATTTCTATACGCATTGAGCTCACCATTAAGATGAATTCGTTCTCGACTCCTCATCACCTCAGGACACTCCTCATAATAAACATATGCGCCCTGGACGTCCGTCATGATCTGTTTTATCAGTGATGTCTTTTTCAATTTTTCTCTCCTTGCCGTTGCACACGCCCCGTCTCCTCGATGGCAGGTTTCATTTCACCACCCCCACCACGCATCAACTAGCGGTCCGACCAGAATATCCTTTACGGTTGACTGTTCTTCTAGCCAGTTGAGAATAACTGTGCGGTCAACTTCAGTCGCACTCCCTCGGCTTTTAGTTACAAAAATATCCCACTCTGCATCGCATCTACCCCCGCAAATAAGGCCGTTTGTTTCGATAGCTTCAGTGAGGAAACGGTCATAAAAAGTATCTTCATTAGCAGCGGACAGGCTGAAAGAAACGTTAAAGCCTTCCTCCCTAAATTCTCCAAGATGGCATTTTTTCCTCAGACGTTTTCTCATTATTATTTTCGCACCCCTTGATACAGAGTTCGAATGCAAAATCCAGTTCACACAATATTGCTAGTTCAATAGGCTGCTAACGATTAGGACTGCCATATCTCACGTGTTACGACATTGCAGCACGTGAGCATGCCCATGCCGTCAGAATACTTACTCCCACTCCGGCACATATAAACCCCAGAATCGACGCAGATTCGGTGTGGTGCCTTGGTAGGAACATTCCCAGGGGTATGGCCGTGCACAATTATTTTCCCACCGAAGTCGGAATTTGAGCAGAGAAAAGAATCCCGGATCCACAGCATGTCATACGGGTCCTGTTTCTCCAACTCTACACCTTTAGCAATGCCAGCATGAACAAAGAGAAACTCCTTTTTCTCAATCCCTTTATCTGTAACCACTTCCACTGTTTCATCATGGTATAAGCGAGTAACATTGATGAAATCCAGGTGTTCCTGAGGTATCTTCTCAAAATCCACCTGGTAATTTCCATGGCTTCCTTCAATTGCGCCGTAGCTTTGAAGCGTAGCGTGGCCTCCGTTCCCCATAAAGATTTTCCAGTCATCCTCGGCATCAAAGCCGATCTCATACCGCGCTCTTCGCGATGTATCCCGGAGCCTGGTGAATTTCGGGCCATCCAGACTGTGGATACGCGAATAAGATGATAACGCATCCAGGAACATCTGCTCGTGGTTTCCGCGCAGGAATACCGTGCTGGGAAAGCGTTTCCCAAATTTGATCAGATAACCGATAACCCCTTTGCTGTCGGGCCCCCGGTCAACATAGTCGCCTATAAAAACGACCTTATCATCTACGGAAGGTGAAACCAGTTCCATCAAAAGTTCCAAATGTCTAAGGTGGCCGTGTATATCTCCTACCGCTAACAACCTTCCTTTCAAACTCGCCATAATTTCTCCTTTAAAACCATTTATACCCATTTATAGTTGAAATGAGCTATAACTGTGTATAAATTAAGCATAAACCATAACCGCCGAGGCCGGGGAGGGAGAGTCAGGCCATCATCGATACTTTGCCTTTCCCCCATCCGCTTTTCCGATAATACTCTTGGTCTCCTCCTCCATTAATGTCCATGGCAGCTTTGTTTTCGCAGCAAGACGCTCCAGTCTTGCCAACGCCATTTTCCTTGCCTTTGTGGCTCTTTTGGCTTTGATCGGCCAGAGGCGACTATATCTCTTATTGAGCTTAGCCATCGACTCGCTGTATAATTCATCATGCGCATCTACGAATGCAAGGAACTTATATATCCTCATATTCAGCCTCCGGGGGTACAGTAACCGTTGTCTCACACACTGGGCATTCAAAATGGTCATCATCAATTTGCCTGAACTGGATATCTCTAGGGTTTTCTTGAAAGATATCATCTTTGTGATGAGTAAACAGAAACCCCTGAAACGTTATGTCCTCACATAACCCGCACTCAGGGCACTCCAGCAATTCGCGATCGTCGATGAATATCCCCAGTGACCGTGCCTTTTCCTGGGCTTTTTGCAGTTGCCTGAAGAGCGCACGCAATTCTTTGTCAATGATGCTCTTTTTCATGTTTAACTCGTGTTTGCCAGTCTGCTGCGGATGCTTTGTTTCGCAAGTTCCATCTGTATTCGCGCCGACGAGTTTGCTGAGTGAACTGTGATCTCTTCCGGGGGGACAAAACCTTTGGTGGCCACCTCTTCCTCAATCCACAGCAATACAATATATCCTGTGCCACGTTCGTCGTCTCCAAGGTCGTGGTCCAAAGACAAATGGGTTACTGTGCCGGTTTGCAGATATGCAATAATTTCTTCTGGCCATCTGGCAAGTTCCCAACCGGTTGGGGCTGTTCTTTCGTCGTCGAGGAAAACTTTCATATGGCGTCATCGGTGTTGGATTAAAGATAGGGAATACATTCTGGCTGATCTTTGGTCGTATCGTATATCCAGCAAAATATTGAGTTTGTCGCATCCAGGTTCCACCATTCCCCGGAGACCCCCTGAGGCTCACTGCGTTCCGTGTGGCCGAACAGCTGCTTTCCTACCAGAGGGCTTGGTGGCACGCCTTCATGGTGCGTATCAAACCAAAATATCCCCCCGAATTCATCATTGCCGCCTCTGGTCCGGGCGATATTATAGATAGGCCCAGTACCACAGAATTTCGGATATCCTTTTCGGGGTGGCTTATCCTGAGGTATCAGACGGGTGCGCTCAAAATCTGCATTTAGCCAATCTGCAGCCGCTTCTGGATTGTGATATTCCCGCGGGATTAAATCCGCAATTTCAGGGGACACCCCCGCATGCGTACAAAGCCAGCCGTCAGCAGCGTAAGCTGCTTTAAGGCGATTATTTTCCAACGCTGGAGCAAACAAATGACAATAAAGATAGGCTTCCTTTTCCTGATAGCCGCTGCAAATCCATGGCCGCTGGGGCAGATATTGGAGATCGTGGTTCCCCCAAAGCAGCACACAATTGCTTGCCAGCAGTAGTTTCAGAGCCTCAATCTGTTGCTCCGGCCGTACGAAGAATGAGTCGACATAATCGCCGAGGGCAACATGCTTCTCTTTTGGTTTATAGGCAATGAAGGCTTTTGTTTTCTCTAAATCGCCATGCAGATCACCGATTACGATTGCCATAACATTTCCTTATTTTACCCCTCAGGAAAAAGCCCCATACTCGATCCCAACGAGAGTAGTCATTACAAGTTCAACCCCCTCCTCGGTATCAAGCAAATCTAAGGGAGCCTGGCAACCCAACGCAAGGATAGGAGATCTCATCCATCGTATTGCTTTATCTTTATCTCCAAATACTTCAATGCACCGCTTGTAGGCCAATTTCAAGACAGGGTTCCAGAAATAGGGATCATCCAACTCCACATAGCGTAATTTCTCACCGCGATCCGGATCCTCCATTACTGCCTTATACCATGCCTTCAATTCTGGCGGATTTATCTGCCATACCCCATCCTCTCGAATAACCAGTTTGAGAGTTTTCAGCCGCCGCAATGCACTGGTGACCCCGCCCCGGGTAAGCTTATTTCGGGACATATAGTCACGTGTATACAGGTGTGCCGTGGGTTCGCGGCTGATCGAGTTAAAGAGACGTTTCTGGGAAAGGGATAAATGGTACCCCTTGAGAAGGTATTTGAGATCTGTCTCCATTATCCCTCCGAAGAGACAAACACACCATGCTGAAGCCGGCCCAGTTCGGCAAGAGCTTCTTGAGCGCCATTGAATGATGAAAGATAGTCCATGGGGCGTTTAAACCGGAAAGCATAATTGGGTGTGTTCAGCCAAAAAGGGTATTTCCCGATGATCCCATGACTTTTACTGCCAGTTCGTATGCCTTAACTAACATAAAGACGTATTTTCTCAACGTAGCGGCATAGTTCTGATCGCCTTGCTCTCAGAAATGAGTTTCATCCTCGATATCGTCTTGCAGAATAAGAGCTCTTGAGTCCGGCTTGTGGTAATTCGCTTCCTGGACTATGGCTTCGAGGTTTTGCAATACCCGAACCTTTGATTCCTGGTGCGTGTGACCTGACAAACGGTGAATCGCACTCTCGGATGGGCTTCTGCCACCTCCTGTAGTGCCTTGCCGGCCGACAGACAGCAGAAGAATGGGAGACCTGCCTCATCCGTCTTGCCATCCTTAACCAATGATTGTGGAAAAGGCGGCACATGGGTCAGAACAATCACATGCCTGAGCTGTCTTGCTGCGGCCAAACATGATTCTCTGAGATGTCTGGCCGCCTCCTCTCCAAGCTGTTTCAGAAATTCGAGACGCTCCTTACTGTCCATGACCTTTAGATCGGCGATCCAACGAAAATCTGGCATCTCCTTGCGCAGGTACGACTTCCAATAACTGCCGACACCGGCATCTCCCCAGCAGCCATGCCCTAGCAAGGCGACTTCTTTGGAAAGGTTCACATAGCTCATGTTTTCCAACCAGTGCAGGGCGTTCCACTCCTGCACAAGCTTCTTTATCTTTTCCCTGACGGCTGCGAAGGAAGAGCCGAAATAATCGTGGTTTCCAAGCACGAAGTAGACAGGGGCATTTGTAGCCTTCCTGATTGCCCGCAGGTCATCCTCCAGAGAACCTGCATTGCTGATGTCGCCTCCCACTATAACAACTTCCGGATCCGTCCGTCCGAGGCTGCTCAGGAAAGCCTTCCTCTCCTTGGGAAATAGATAGTCCAGATGTATGTCAGTCAACCAAAGTATATTCATGACCGGTCTGGCTGTTCGATCAGCCGCGAGGCCTCCGACAGGGTTATTTTTGGGGATATCTTCTTTTGCCCCAGAAGCTCATCCCTTGCCTTCATTGCTTTCTAGAAATGTCTATTTAGCTTCGACGGACTCTCAACCAAGGCGAAGACAGTTTTTGCACTCTGAAAAATAGTTCGATGTAGTTCTTCATTATCCGTCCACGACGGCTCAGGAGTTACTCACGAAGCGATAGGTATTTAAGATCTGTCTCCATTATCCCTCCGAAGAGACAAACACACCATGCTGAAGCCGGCCCAGTTCAGCAAGAGCTTCTTGAGCACCATTGAATGATGAAAGATAGTCCATGGGGCGTTTAAACCGGAAAGCATAATTGGGAGTATAAAGCCAAACAAGTGCATTATCCGACGATTCCATGACTTCTATTGCTCGTATGTAAACGTGGACCATCGATAAGATATGTTTACGTTCACACATACAAAAACCCTTCATCCTTTGTACTTCCAGTCACCGATGCGGACCTGTATTGATTCACAATTTGCCAGCGCTTGTCCCATTTACTCTTCGCAAGTGGCTAACAAGGTCTGCCAGCGACTTCACCCGAAGGTAGCGGTTTTGTCGAAGTGAAGATAATGTTCGCAATCATGAAACGTACAAACTTAATCTGCAGTACGAAAAATCGGAAGTATTATACCCCGTTCTGCTAGCCATTGCTGTTCAATGCTTAGTAGGTGTAGCTGGGCATTTCGAAACCACTCACTTTTACTTACCCCCAGCGCCTGACAATGTGCCTCAATAGTTCGCTCTAAATCCATCGGTACTCGAAAAGTAACTGATTTCATAACTTCGCCAAAACCTTCAGGAACTGGCACAAAAAAAGGTGCATCAAACAGAATTACTGGCCATTTTACACGGCTAGAGTACTGGTACGGATCATGTTGTTCACTGGCTTTTTTCATATGTCCCTCCTAATTTTACTTCAGCGTCTAGATCTCTAAAGCCCAAACAAGATCCTTCATACTAATCTCTATTACGCGCTGTCCCAGCTTGACAAACATAATTGCTATGACTGCCGCCAAAACGCAGCATAATGCTCTATCTTCTTTCCAATCGCTTGGGCAGTTATCATGGCATTTCGTAACGTACTCCCAGAGTTCGAGTTTTAGAAAATCAAGCCACTACGTGCATAGATTCTTTGGCAAACATGCCTGCGCTCCATTTTGGAGAACTTCCGAGATAAATCGTTCGAGTATGATAGCCTCCAATGAAATTTTGAGTCAGGTAACCTGGAGAAAGAGCATGGAAAGAAGTTTTGTCAGTGAACACTTAAAGCATCTAATTATCCCTTCTCTGGCATACTCTATATTGAACATATAAATATTGTCAATATATCTATTTGTATATGGTTTCAAATACCTCTTGAATGCATGATTATCATGTTCAGGAGGATCCATGAAAACGACCAAAGTCTTGCTTGGTGAACGGATCAAGGAACTGCGGAAAAAGCGGCAAATGTCTCAAGAACAATTGGCCGAGAAGGTTCTAATAGATGCAAAGAATCTGAGTAGAATAGAAGTCGGGCGAGGTTACCCTTCATTGGATACTTTGGAAAAAATTTCCAAAGCATTGAATGTAGAAATGAGGGATTTTTTCGATTTTGAGCATCTGGAGTCTGCTGATAGCGTTGCAGCCTCGATCGAATTACTGGTAAAATCGGCAAGTGAAGAGGATTTGAGGATGTTATTAAAACTAGCTAATGCCTTGAAAAGGTAGCAAAGCTTTCCAACATCTCTGGTCTCCCTTTTTTATAAATTTGTTATTTTCTTGCCTCGCATTTCGACGAGTTTGGTGCAACCCGGTTCGTTGTTATAAGTATGATCATGGCTCAGTAATCGGCCTTGGCGCGAATTGAAAGGCCTAATATAAAGATCTTTAGCACACCGTATTCCCAACAGTTTTTCGATGGCTGCGTGTTCAGTTTTTGATATCTGCCGACCACAGCTAGGGATCTTTCTAGTAAGGATCTTATTAAACACCCAATTTGCTGGCGGACGATGCCTGCCGTCATCCCATTCCCTTTTCATCACTCAGCTCCTATTTATTAATTATTGGGGTATCCGCATTTGTGTGATGAATGGCAATCACCATCTTCCTTTAATATCTGGGAGGTCATGTATTTTTTACTAAAGAGAAATACACCCGTAGTTTGCACCAACTCCCGTCCAAACTGGCTTTTAAAACTAAAAACATAAAGTTTATGAACATCTTCAAAAGACAGTCTCATTAGTTCTCGCCGTGTCATTTCACATCCTCAGGTTTGTTTTTATTAATCAGGTATTGCTGATACCCCCATTATATCGGTATGTTATGCGCATATTATTGCTATGTAGAGAGTGCATCAGTCATTTATCACAATTTATCATATGGCGCTTACTGGCTACGCGCCATTCCAGGTGAACAGGGAACCAAGACTGCAGTTTAAGGATCATGGGATCGGCTTAGCGTTGGTTTACCAGACACCAATATTAGCAACCAATAAGGTACTTTCAGGATCACACCGCCCGAAAAGCATTCTGCTGTGTAGTTTGGTTAAGGTTAAGTCGGTTGGATGTTTATGATTTTTTCTCTATAGCTTCCAGGGTAGATTTGTTTCCAGCCTCCAGCTTTACCTCTTCGTACTGCAAACTTGCTTGGCGGAGGTATGTGTTGGTCATTATTTCGCTTGAACTATGCCCGATAATGTTGGTAATAAATGCAATTGCCTTGTCATTTAGTGTTTTCATAAGTTCCTCCTAGTAAATGTTGAAAAAAATGGGTTTGAAATTCCAAGTATGCATCAGTGCCAGGACAAACAATCTTTGAAGTAATGTTAAGAAAATAACCAATCCCCCCCCTTAAATCAAGCTGTTGTCGGATTAGCAATCATCGTTATATGTGACATCTTGAAGCCTGAATTTTGTCAAGATGCGCCATCGTGTCGGGGAACCAATGCTTCGCGTTTCCTTTCTCCTGGAGGTGCAGGAAGATGGCGGATTCCACATAATTCTCGATGGTTGTTGTAAGCAACTTATGGCCCATCCTTTTCCTTAAATCCTCCCTGATAGAAATATCTTTTAGCCACCGCGCCCCATCCCAGTCATCCGCGCTTTTCATAGCATCATAATAGTACAGCGTTGCGAAGGTATGGCGGAACTTGTAGTAATTGATCTTGAATCCGTAAGCATCTTTAGTGCAAACTTTCTTTTCTTGGCTTATGTATCTGAAGGCAGAATGCAATCTCTCAAGCGGAACTTTGTGTGACGGCTTGTTTTTCGGGTCACAATAGAGCGGTTTGAGTCCCTTTGTAATCCAGAGCACATTAGCCGGGAGTTCCTTCCCAGTTGTCTCCTTGTATCGCTTTTTCCGCTTCTCGAACTCGGGCCACCAGAATTCCATAATGGCGAGCCACGTTTCGACGTCAAATGGTATGGGTCGAGTATTGCTGCCTTTCCCTGTGACATTTAGTATCATTTCCTCCTGTCCCTTTCTGAGCTTACTCCTAAGCATGATAGGGCTTGAGACGAAGCCATGTCCTGCGGTCATGACCGGGATTCCCAAGACCTCGAAGTTCCTTAAACCAGTATGCTGGCCTGCAAACGAAATCGCCACGTAAACAGGGTCTGCAAAAAGCTCCATAGCCAAGTCTATCTGAAACGCCGGGAGGTAGCCGAAGTTGTTTTGCAGGCTTGTGTCATCGTCCGGGTATAAGTCATTACAGTCAGCATCCTCCTCACCAGCAACCGGCCGTGGAATCCTGATGTCCTCGTAGTCGATGACCTCTTTTTCCTTACGAGACTCCACCATGCCTTTGAGCATGGAATCCTCAGCTACTGCCCTTGCCAAGATTGTCTTTGTTCGTGGATTGTAAAGCATCCTTTCGCCGCTTTTTGAAACGAAATGCAAGAATTGGGTTACTATCTGAGCTTCGCGGACGATGGTGTCCCACTTAGCGCCCTTTCCAGAAGCCATCAACTCGTCCGTGCGCGATTGCTGCCACGCCTTAATGTCGCCTGCTGTGACGTATAGCCAGAAATCAAGGATACCGTTTTCGTCAAAATGGTTGGATGGGCGCAACAGCAGATAAGAGACGAAGCGCCTCAATATCTTGAGGTATTCTACCGCGGTGTTGAACTCGGCGAACTTGCATGCCCACACGTACGGGTAGTCCAACACTTTTGCAAGAGACTTGTAGATGTAGACTAGGGCTGGGCGCGTATACTTCACCCCGTCTGTGTCTGTTGCCCTGGTTGTGATGATCTCAAACATTACTGCCTCCAAAAAGCGCCGATCTGCGGCGTTCGTGTGCGGGTGGCGACTGAACTTGGTTGGCAACGTAATTATGGTCGTAGTAAATCAAGATTGCTCTGACTTTACATCTGCTCAGGCAGGTGTAAATCATGTTGCGATCGACAAGCCGATCGGATCTCGGCAAGACGATAATCACGGTGTCCCAGTCGCTCCCTTGAGCTTTGTGGCAAGTTAAACAGTACGCCATTTCCAAAAACTCCGAAGCCTCCGACCACGTCAGGGCAACTTCGCCCTCGAACTCAAAGTTGACCATCAGGTATGGGTCTCCCGATGTCGGGTTCTGTTTGAGGACAGCTGTTATAACTCCCCTACTCCCGTTTGCCATGGGGATTGAGAGGCGCCCTGCCTTATTTGTAAGGTCCATGTTCTTCGTAAAGATGACCGGTGTGCCCTTGCAGTAACCACTACGACCATGATGCTTCTTATGTATAAGGTCGTTGATCGAGTCGCTACCGCCAGTATACTTTTTTAGTGGCGAGATGATCTGGGCCTTGCCCTCGAACTCGGTATAAAGTTTCCTCGCCTCTTCTTCAGCCGCAAAGACGTCTTTGACAATAGCTTGGAACAAGCCGGTCTGAACACCCGGCCGGTAATCTTCGAGTTCTGGAAACTTGCCACTGAGGATAATTTCGAGCTGTTTGTCAGTTTTTTCGTCCTGACGCTGATTTATCGTCAATTCGAGACAAGGGATGGCCTTACTATTGATCACATCATAGAGGAAGCGGCCGGCGTCGACAGATAGTAGTTGGCCGTTGTCCCCGAGGGTAACAAAGCGGCTTGTGTTTGGAATCTTCTTAATGAGGTGGTAGGCATCGCTCAGCGAGAGCATCGAAGCTTCATCGCAAATTACAATCTTGTTCTCTAGGTCACGCCGTTTGGTCTTATAGATGATGCTTGCAACTGTGCGTGTGTCACGTCCGGTTTCTTTCCGCATCCTTTGGCAGGCTTTGGCTGTGACTGCACAGAGGACTGGGAGTACAGGCCGCCCCTTCCATTCTAGCAGGTCGGCAGCGGCGTCACAGATCGCGGATAGAGTGAAGGTTTTTCCTCGCCCGCCTCGCCCATAGCAAACACTGAAACGATTCTGAAGAGCGTTGATGACGACATTCTCCTGCTCTTTTGTTAGGGTGTGGTACTTGCCGTTGCGGAGATATTTACGCACCGCGTCCTCCGAGATGTCGTACTCTTGGTTCCCGCTCAGCAAGTACTCTATTTGGCGCTCGAAAGAGTAAGCCGCTGGTAGTTGAAGCATTTTCGCGTGCTCCAGAATGGCTCCAACTTTCAGAGCATACAAAATAGCTTGTTCTGCGACCACATTGTCGCATCCAAGCAAGCTTGCCACTTTCTCAAGCAGCAATGAAGGGGGAATGCAGGTGTTCTTATCCTGCTCGTAGTACTGGTACATGCAGTTTTCTACCGCACCGACGAGTCGGCAGGGATGATGCTCGATGCCCAATGACAGGCCAATTGGCTCTATTACCTCCCACGGCAGGACGAACAGGAGCTGGTACGGGTTCTTTCTGATTTTTTCCAAAGCCTGCGCGCCCCACACATCATACAGCTTGTTGACGTTCGCTTCGGCCAACCCTATTTTATCAAGGAAGCCAGCCAACTCGATCTTTTGCCTGAGCACCATGTATCCGCGGTAAAGACCAAGGATGGTAAGCTCGCTAATCCCCTTGATCTTGCGGAACACCTCCGAATCTCGGCCATCCAGATGTTCCAGCAACTCCTCGGGAGTAAACGCGGACAGGAGCCTTGCCGCCGTCGCGGGACCGACGTTCACAAAATCTTTGCTAATAAGGGCCGCATAAAGGTTCGAAGCATTCATCATGGTTTATCCTTGGAGTCGAACATGTCGATATCGTAGCTGTAGAGGTTTCTTATACTACCCATAAAATGCTTCTCCTCAGCCGCCTTGACAGTCTTCATGTACTCGATAGTTTCGGCTAGAAAGGCGAGCTTTTTATCCTTTCTGTATATCTGAGCTTCTAGTTCCTTGACCCGGTCTTGCAACTTTTCAATCTTGTCAAGAAAACGCTCGCAGGAGAGAGCCTGATACGAGTTCAGGACAATCCTCAAGTTATCCTTGTCGAACTCGTCGATATCACTCACGATGGCTGACTTCATGAATTTTTCAAGGAACGCGCCAGGAGCCTCAACATCTAGTGCCAGGTCAAAATGACCCTTTATGTCGCTGTATGGCGTCAGTTCACTGTTTGCCTGCCGCCATTTCCTGTACTTCTCGTTGAAATCATCCCTGTATGATTGCGCCCACTTTGAAAAAATGGATATGTCGCTGGTTTTTAGAATCTTGTTGGCGACTTCCTTGACGTTAAGCCTCTGGGTTTTAGGATTGACCCATTGTAAGAAACTGCCGTCTAACCAGACGCGCCTAACGAAATCCTCAAGGTTGATTCTACGCTCCTTATTGTCATCCTGAGTTGCCTTACTTCCCATCATCTAGCCTCCTATAGATTACCATGTCGTATCCCTCATTCAGGCCGTTGACCGGTCTTGCCCTAAAGGCCCCTGTTCTCACTTGGGAGACAAACCAGCGATGGTTGTCTACGCCCTTTCTTTCTTTGACCGGAAGGTGTTGTACTCTGCCTTTGCCGCTGACGACAACAACCCGTGGGGTGGACGCGGAAAGAGCAGCAATCCGGCGATAAATGAGCATTCGGATGTCTGCCGAAGCCCCATGGCAGGCAAAGATGATATTGTCCATTCTAGCAGAGCGGAATGGTATCTTGCCTTCCGCGACAAAAACCTTTATATCAAGGTTGAAATCATGAAAGACAATCGTGATGTCAGAGTCGCTCTTCTTCTCCACGGCTTCCATGTCATCCAGCCATACCTCGATGGCTTTCTCGTACATTATCAGAAGCTCTTCGTCTTCGAGGCTCTCGTTACTGCCGGTAAGTTTTGGCTCGAAGACTCGAGGGCGCTTGATGGACTCAACTCCAACGTTAAGGTTCAGGTCTTCATCGGTAAGCTTTGCTTCGAGTAGGGCTACATGTTGATTAGACATTTGTACCTGACTTATCAAACCTTTCATGGTCTCACTGTCCTGTTTGGCTTGCTCAATGTACCTTTTGTTCGACTTAATGGTTTTGTCAAAATTAATCCGGTAATGAGCATCGGTGCACTGCTCGTTGAAATATTTTGCCTTGAATTCCTCAAACTCAATAATTGCCTTTGATTTGGCGGCCTCAGCTTCCTCAACCCTTGTTTCCATATGGACGATTTGCTCCTTCAGGTCGGCGACCAGAGCGGAGTCGGCGCTCTTGCAAGCCCTGATTTTTATTTCTATGGGGTCATTGTAAGGCAGGCGGCCTCTTACTGCTTCTCCGATTTGCGCCCACGTTTTTTCCGTCGAAGTGTCCCCAAATGGAGCTGTCCACTGTTGCCGAGCAACCGCTCCAGTCTTTTCCTCACCTTCCTGTCTTTTTAGGACGGCCGTTTTTCGCTCTACCCATGCATTTTCAAGCTTAATCTTGCCCATGGCGAGCCGTAGCTCATAGATAGCCCGGATGACGAATTGCTGGTTTTTGGTTAGCAGGAGTTTCAACGCTACACCCCGGAATTAAAGACCGCTGCAGGCACTATCTCCTGAAAGTTTTCATGGCCCTGCTCCAAATGGCGGACTACGTTCTCCCAATATTCAGCCTGAAAAGAGAATGACTGTACGAGTTCAGCACGTATGCCTGCTGCACCAGCGAGTTTTCTACTTGCGTCCCTGTTATCTCGCACTCGCTTGAGGTGACGACTGGTATGAGCAGCGTAGCCGCATGCCCATGGTCGGCAGTTGCTCGGGTCTGGAGCCAAATCCTCCGGGGGGACGTCAATTAAACCGATGACCGGCAGGCAAGGCAGTTGTTGGGGGCGGAGCGACCGGAAGCGCAGGCACCATGCCATTGCGGTTTTGATGACCACGAAATTGGGGTCAGCGAGGAGGACGTCGATATACTCCTCGACGGTGTCAGGGAGGACTTCGGCAGCCAGTTTTTCGTGAGGGATTGCCTTCATCATGCGCTCGCCGGCGTTGCCTGACATGCGCCGAGTGGCAGCAGCCGTCAGCAAGTCAAGTATTCGCTTTCTGTTTGAAGCAATTAAATGTTGATGTATAGCTTTGGCAACGCCGGGAATTTTCATGAGGTATCGTAGAGTCATATTTGGCGTTTGATGACCGAGTAACCTCTGAATAAGGTCCAGCGAATTTGCGTTCTTGTTGATTATGATCGTCGCCAACGATTTGCGGCATTTGTGGGGATGGTGGCGTTCAGCGCCGACCTTTTCACATAGATTGGCCAAGCGATTTGCGATAAACAATCTTGTTGCTGGCGCTTTTGGGTTTTTTCTAAGGTTAGTCTGTTTAATTCCACCGTTGGGAAATAAGCAGGAGTTTTCAAGCTTGCTACGTTGAGCCCTAAATAGTTCAACCACAATGCAGAAGGCGTGCGCTGCGTCCTCGGTCAAAGGTATTTTTCTGAGCTTACCTTTTTTGTTTTTAGTAGTTTTAAAAGTGAGGAACTCTAGATCGAACTTTGGCTCGAAGGTGCCTTGCGTCCCTTTGGACTGTTTGAATGCTTCAACGGCATTGGTCTCTCGCCCTAGTCGCTTTTCATTTATAAATAAACCGTCTACCTTCAAATGAAGTAGTTCTTCGACACGCATCGCAGTCCAAAACAACAATAGGAAGATGCAACAGGTCATAAGACGACTTTCTTCTGTTCTACATTGACCCAGAAATATTCTCTCGCGGTCAGCTCTCTTGTTGGTTTTTGTCCTTGTCACCAACAGGGCAAACCATGGTGCTCCTGTTCGCGGGTCTGCCACAAACTCATGATTCACGAATGCATCAAAAATAGGCTTTGTTTTACCGGTTTTGAATACGCCCGGTTTTTTCGTACCGTTCAGAAAATCATTCAGTTCGATATAAACCTTGCGCGTCATGAACAGGATATCATCGCTGTAATCTTGAACATACACCTGTGATTCCTGGAGAAGGCGTATCAAGTCGTCGTATGGGATATCTTTCCAGGGAGTTACCTTTTCTGCTTCGTATCGAATTACCTCCTTCAAAATCTTCTTATCTCCTTGCCAGTCTCGGATAGTAAAACTAGGCTTGAACTCTGCGGGCAATTCAACAGTGTCAGCTAACTGAACCCAATTTCCAACAGCCCTGAATAATCCCGCAACATGGATGCTGGGTCGATTGTCCTCCATGTTCTTCCTAAGCTCAGCTTTCAAATCGGCAACATTTAGCATGCTCAGTGGTTTTGGTTCCGTGTTTGCAATATTCAGCAGGAACCCCCTCTTCAGTAAAAAGGCAACTAATGTTCGAAAATATATCATATTGAGTATCGACGTATGGGTGCTATAGACACCTGAACAGGGATTGTTGCCGGGAAGCATGAACCAGCCACAGATCTTTGAGAAGTGGACGAGATGGTTAGCTAACTCACCTTTCAAATTTAAGTCATTTAATTCGCTTTCGTGCCTGAACTTAAAGGTCTGAATTACCTCACGCTGAAAAAAACGCCATTCGTCTTCAAAAAAACGCGTTAGAATAGTTTTGCCGTCGCTGTCATAGGAGATGATTGCCAGTGGAGAGGGAATGGGCAACTTTTGACCCAATTTGCTACCCTTAGGCCTATACAACCCTAAGTCCCGCTTGAATTCGTCCTCAACTTCCTCAGCAATTTCCTCTACATTGCCTTCGTGTTCGGCCTTCTCGATGTCGGAGACTATCCTCTTAATCGCGTCTCTCAGCTTGTTTATTTTTTGTTGTTCTTCGCTCATGAAAGTTCCCTTGTTTCTGGCTCATAGCCTCGTTAGGACATGCTGAGTTACTAATAACAACCGGACTATTCGACATGGGTATTATGGACAGGTTTGAATTCACAGCATCCAAATGTTAAAATCATTTTTGAGGTGCCAGGTAGCCAACTTTAGTCTTAGCAAAATGTTATTATCAATAAGGGCACAAACGATAGAATCTTTTGTTTTTTAGTCTGTCAACCATGATTACGAGCTCTGGTAATCTGACACCAGATTGCAACGCTAGTAAGATTATAGCTTTGTTAGTCTCCGCCAACTGATTCATGTTGATTGCAAGTGGGGCTCTCGCTGAACACTTCAAGCCTGTATTTAACCTCCAAACAGAATCACTAAAGTTTGACATAACAACCTCCTTTTGGATGGGATGTTCTCCAACAACGTATTCATCTACCATTATTCTAATCCTCCTCTTCTGGCTTAATTGAGGGTTTAATCAAAATCACTTTCTCATGTCTCATCTTTACAAACTTATCTTTCATATTTTACTAACGCATAGCCTGACTATTAGACATAGGTCTTGAAGCAACTATCAGCTAAATTTAGTTTTAGTGTTCCACCAACGAATATCGTGTCGAGTAATCAGGTCAGTTGTTAGTACGATACGGTCCTCTTGTCTCTTCAATTGACATGAATACTGTCGCCTACGTGCCAGATGTCTAGTGGGATGCGCTGAAAATCGGAACACACAGACGTGGCCTTAGCCCATTTAACATCCTCTGGATCGTTTTCCCTCGACCATTTTTCAAAAGCCTCTTTAATAGCCTGCTGCAATTCAAGCCACTTCATGTCACTATCCCAATCGCCCTCCTCCTCGAAATATTCTTGTATGTCCATGTCCCATTGCGCGAGGTAGGGTAGCGTTTCTTTGCCTATCAAACATTTGTCGCAAAAAAGGCACTTTGCGAGATGGTTACACTCTGTGCCGTCCTTGACATAGAATTCATGTCCCGGCCAACTTGGCAGACGGGCATCCTCACAGATCATTATTACGTTGTCCTTCCAGTTCGTACGAGCGAAAATAACAACCGTCTGATTGCCGTCTACACGACTTCTCGGGTCGTTTTGAGGCGTCAAGAAGGCACCGTGAAAATATTTTGCGCAACTATAGTCTTTATGCACCTCCGTAAGCACTGTTCTTATTTTCTCGAATTGGATCTTGGTAGAGTGCTTGTCGGAGCCATAGGGAAACATAGTTGTGTCGAGTGAGCAGTGGCCAAGGAGCATTTGCCGGGCATACAGCGGTAAATCCATATCCTCTAAAATTGTCTCGTAGCTAGTTCTTAATTGACGCCAGTTCAACGTCTCAACGCGAACGTGTGGAATAGCAGAGTCAGCGTCTGCATATATTTCGTGCTTGGATAAGAACCTTTGGGCGGAGCCTCTGCCGCTGTACATCTTGCTGAGGCGTGAGCTCTTAACTCCGGGGCCGAATATACCAATATTGTTGGAACTAAGCTGGATAGCCATGATTATACATCTGCCTTCATGGGGATGTTTACCAAAACGGATAGTTTTAGTTAGTTGGAAGTAGTCACACAAGACGTTAAACAGACCATAATCGTCATTTTTGTCAGAGATGTGGGTGAAGTATGTCGGCGTGCGTTTCCGTCCGGTGCGTGTCTTTTTACCTCTGATAATCACATGATCGACGCTCCACGCATTCATCAAATTGTTACGCTTGAACCGAAGGTTGAGTTCATCGCTTCCAACCATCTCAATTACCTGTTTGTTCCAACCTGTCACCAATGCCCAATATATCAATATGGATGTTGCGTCATAATTGGTAGGGAAATAGTAGTCATATAGATCTGTTAAGCTTTTAAAATGTTTTCTTAATAACCCATAGATATTATTTGCATAGGTATTTTTTGATTTGTGCTCATCACGGGTTTGGATTATTTTGAGCAACCACTGCCCCGGATTTGCATTGGCTTTGTTACATTTTATTGAGACTTTATCGTAAGGGAAATGGGGCAGGTAGTGTCTGATGGTAGTAATAATATCTGCTTTCTCAGCAGTTCTAAATTCAGAGATCGTATCGTCGCTCAATTGGCTCACGGACAGGTCAATATTAAGCACTCTGCCCGTTTTTAAGTCTCTGTCGAGACGACCAATTTTGCTACGAATGTGGTCAATATCCTCTTTTAGCGCTTCGCGCATGGCAGCTGTCGTTGCAACTGAAAAACCCTCGGTAGGCTTATGCTCACAACGAATTCTCGTCCAAATGACATCGACCACTGAGCCTAACCTTGATCTAAAGCTTCCGCAGATACGTTCCCAGTTATTCGGGGAAGATGTCCTGCAGAACTCGAAAAATCGTCCAGCATCTGCCGTAGAGAAGTTGTATACGCTCTCTAGTCCACCACCGCTTTCAATCAGAAAGTCGCAAAAAGCACTGAAACTCTTATTGGCTGTACAAATCGAGGTCTTTGAGAATTCGCCATTCATCCCTTTATAAAGGGCCGCAAGCTCCTGAATAATCAAATTTGAAACGTTCGGATTTCCGCCATACTTCTGGCTGAACGTCTCGGTGATCTCTTGAGAGGCGTAATCACCTTGATCTGATTTTTTCGACAAAATGGTCACCGGCAGGGTTATGTACTCGGAATTGTCAAACATATGTGGCCTCATGGAGTTTGTTGTAGTCCGAATCTGGCTTATAGTCGCAGCCGGCAACCTGGGGAACCAGTCTTAGCTCAAGTGCACTATCATCGAGCTGTTCAGGAAGAGTCAAGGTCAGGCTCGTAGCGTGTTAAACCCTAATCTGCAAATGATGTGGTTTGAGGTTGTTTAACGGGCTATAATCCTTCGCAAATCATTTGCGAAGGAGTTCACCCAAATGGTGAAAGACAATCTCGGCTTGGCTGTGAGAGACGTATTCGGGTAAAACCCGGGAAAGCCGGGCTCCGAAATGATCACAGGAATCGTTCACTATTATGAAATCGGGTCGGCTTGATTTTCAGTAAATGTTCCATACATTTCACTACAAGGAAATATTGTGATATTTTGTACCCATCTCGACTTACATATAGTGTATCGTGCTACACAAATATAGTTAATAAATTACTTCGGTAATAGCTGCAGAAGGATATCATTCAAAAGACTCAGCTTCTGAGATGCGGCATTTTCAGATGTTAAACCTGGTCTGATAATCGTCACCTTCCCGTATTCAACAGTTATAATTCCCAGATGTTGTGGAATTTCTGTAATATCCAAGTCAAAACCAATTGTATTACAAACTAACCATGTAAAATCAAAATACTGCTCTTTTGGCAAATTTTGTACAAGCGTTCTATCTATGCTGTTTTTTATCTCTATACCATGGAATTCAAGAAAGTTGGAATTTGCCTTCTGGACAACAACCACAGCAGCGACAGTATAATGTTTAGATAAGAATTGGTAGCTCGAAGACCTGAGGACAAGATAACGACTTGCACTATTAACACCCGTCCAAGATGGCCCAACATCCTGGAGTAAAGAAAGAATTTTATCTTCGATATATTTTTCTGAAAGGATTAAGTCTTTTTTATCAAGCCTAGGAGTTGGGGCACCTTTGCCCCGGGCAGTCCTTCCATTCAGTCCTAAACGTAGAGTTAGCCATTTTTCATATAATGTCCGTCTGCCGACTTGCCTTGATGTCACTTTTTCTACTAAAAGCTCCAACTCATCTTCTGGCATCACCCTGGAAAGTTTTTCGAGCAAATCGATGTTATCAGGGCTAATATCTGTTAGATGCTCAAGGTCTAGTAAATCGGTGATTCTTGAGTTTATGTGACTTTTATAAAATTGATTATAAAATATTGCAGCTCGGCGGTATCGCCAAAGCAGACTCTCTTTCAAGCTCAATTTATTCGCTATATCGCGGAGACAGCTAGCATAGGAAGTGAAATCTTGTACCCAATATTTTGTTTGTTCAACTTGTAAGAGCAGGATGGCAATAGTTACCCATGAATGCTTTGACCCATTGCCTAACGATCCAAGTATACTCCGGATTTCCGTATGATTGTCTGCAAAATTAATATTCATCCGATTCAAAGATAACATAGGTAAATATGTTTGTAAAGCATGCTACACAAAAATAATATTTTCTTCCTTTTGGAGAAAGAAAGATACATCTGGAAGCTGCTAGCCTCAATGAACAATAGATCTAGTAAACGGCGGCTTAGAAAACTCAAAGAATACCTTCAGTAGATTAAGGGAGTTGGAACTTTACAATGTGGCATTTGCAATTTTAATAAATCATCCAACCCCTGAGTCGCCCGATGATCTGTGTAAAATGCGTTCTGTCATCGGCCGGAGATTCGTTCGCCTCGTGAAATCGGCTTTTTCCCTTCTGAAAGCGATTATGTCCCCAGGTGGAAGCATTTACTGTTGAAGCACTTACACACTTACACTTGAAACATTTATCTCTGCGGGTAAATTCCTCGAAGCTTCGTTCTGAGGAATCAACAGTACAGATGCAATACCTCGCAGCTTGCTGCGGGGTGGTTCATTCAATTATGGCATATCTGCATTTACATGTGCGTTGGCGCTTCGACAAAGACTGCGCAGCAGTCGGGGAACTGAACCGAGTCTGCCAGATTGTCAAGTGTCTGCATCAGTCCTATTCCCAAGTGCTGGGTCAGCCAAAACTTTGGAATGGGTGCTATAAAAAATGGGGTGAACATCAAAAGCCATGTTTGGATCTTGTCAATTCCTAGTTTTTATGGATAATTAAAATTTTGTCGCTTTTTTGAATTCACGGAAAATTCTCCACTATATAGGCAAGGCGCTCACGACCGAATTCATCTGTGGTCGTTGGCATTCGCACGGCCATGAAGAAAAGGGGGAGAAGCTGGTTTCGCTATCATGTCACGCCTGGAATTAGCGGATCTGTCTGCAGATGTCTCCTGGCTGGTCAAACATCACGATTTTCTCCTCTCCTGGAACCTGAAACCGGCTGACAGGCTTACCTCCTGTCAGCGCCCTTTTCATGGAGCATCCGCTGTTTCCTCTCCTTTTGGAGGCCAACGCTGCGGATGCCGCCGTCTCATGGGGGCGGAGCAACAAGGAGGGGGATGGCCGGATGTTGAAAGAGCTGCTAAAGCAGAAGCAAAGAGATTAGTTTACTAGTTCACCTTGTTGTTGCTGGTGCACTTATGTATCAAAGGACTGATAGATGATACCGCTCAAAGACTACAATCCCACCAGGAGATTTGCAGTACTTACTTTTGCTATAGTTGTTCTCAATGTGGTGGTTTTCATCAAGGACCGTCTGACAGGCCATTACGAGCGGGTTTTGGTGCCTACCGAGCGGGGGGGGGTGGCGGTAACTCATTTCGTTGGTGGGCTCTCGGAACGGCTGGCGCTTGTCCCGGCGAAACTCATCAGCCATCCCTTTATCGAATGGCCGACCATCTTCACCTCCATGTTCCTGCACGGCAACTGGTTACACATTGGCTCAAACATGCTCTATCTCTGGATCTTCGGCAATAATATCGAAGATACCCTCGGACGGAACCGCTTTCTACTCTTCTATTTCACTTGCGGCACTGCTGCAGCGGTCACGCAGGTGCTGAGTGACCCTACTTCCACCGTCCCAATGGTCGGGGCTAGCGGCGCCGTTGCGGGGATGCTCGGCGCATACCTAATCCTCTTCCCTCGAGCAAGGATTCTCACCCTGATGCCAATCTTCATCATTTTTTTCACAGTGGAAATGCCGGCCTTCCTGATCATCGGCTACTGGGCATTTATCCAGTTCGCCAACGCCTATTGGCTGGGGGGAGGAGAGATGGGCCGAGGTGGAGTAGCATATTTTGCCCATGTAGGTGGTTTTGTGGCCGGGATTTTGCTCGTTCTGCTCTGGCGAGGCAGGACGATGCGCAAGAGGAGGGGCTCCAGGTAAAGAGGCCGAAGCAGAAGGGCGCATCAGTAGCATGGCATGCGGTTATTATTTAAAATTTTGGATGTGAGAGAAAATCGACGAACTTTCATACATTAACATGAAAAAAGAGATGACCATGAATGTTAAGACGAGATTGCCAGCGTTATTGGCGTGCTGTTGTTCCCTGCCACTCTTTTTGCACCGTTCCTAAAATTTAGACAATATTCCTTTACCTGGGAATATCGTCTATGACACCAGCCGCACAGTATTGCGGGCAGTTCAAGTCACGGGATCTCACCGTGCACATCGGAACATTTCTCATTGAAGGGTTTTGACGGCTTCAAAACATCATCTTGTTGAGACCGGAGATGTGCTGTGATTAGCACCTTATGGATTTTTTGAACTTCCGACCAGAACGATCATAGATGCTTCCCCCGATTCCTTGCAGGTAGGGGGGGGATAAGGTGGTTGCCATTCGGGGTTGGGACGGTTACGTCCCTTCCCGCAGTCGGGCGTTAGCGGGAACCACTACCGCGCCTAGCAATGTCGCATGCCGCTGCCTGGTGAACTGATATTCAGAGCTTTTTTGGATATTTAATCAGACCGATGACCGTGAATCGATCTCAATATTTTTAGACGTAATATTGTGTCTATATTGAATTAACTGTTAAGAACCCCCGGGGTGCCGTTCAACTCCAGGTGCCCGCCGATCTCCCGCAGGGTGGAAGATCAGCCAAATATGTCCAGAAAATCAGCGATGAAGTAGAGGACTTTTTTTGCCGTGCGGTGATCTTCCGTGTGTAACCTCTGAGCCTCCGGCAAAACTACTGCAGGACAGCTTCTCTCGGTGTTGCCGTTCGTGCGAAAGCTCAATAAAAGCCCACCGTTACCTCGCTCGCTTATGCTTTGCATTCCGTACTCCTCATGACGTTTGGAAATGCCTCTTAAGGCAAAACTAATTATAGCGCAATAAAGGTTCACATTTGATAACCTGCTATAGCAGGTCTTGAGGTGTTTTCCAATCGGAGGCATTGTTCAGGTCATTAAATTCTTTATGGGTAAGCCTGCATGTCCCTATCAAAGGTTGACAAATCCGGTTTTTGCGGGGAAAATAACAAAAAATGTTTCATCCGGAGGGGATGTTTGGATTCGGTTCTTCTGGATATTTTCCTTATTGCTGTGCTCATCCTGCTGAACGGTTTTTTTGCCTGTTCCGAGTTTGCCATCATATCAATCAGGAAAAGCAAGGTAGCTCAACTGGTGGCGGAGGGGGACAAGCGGGCGAAGTTGGTGGAGGAACAGCAGAAAGACCCACCCCGCCTCCTCGCCATTGTTCAGATCGGTATGACGTTGATGGGCGCCACGGCATCGGCGGTCGGCGGCATCATCGCCGTCGAGCATCTGAAGCCGGTACTGCAGAAGCTCCCCTATGAATTAGTACGAAATGCCGCTGAACCGATTAGTGTGACGATTGTAGTTATTATCGTTTCTTACCTTCTCCTTATCTTCGGGGAACTGGTCCCAAAAACCATCGGCCTGCAGTACGCCGATACCACGGCCCTCAGGGTGGCCAGGTCCATTCAGATCCTGGAGAGAATAGGCGGGTTAGCGGTCTCAATTCTTACCCTCTCGTGCAAGGGAGTCCTTTTGCTCATGGGGATTAAGGGGAAAGAGCGGGCCTTCATCACCCGCGAAGAGGTTCAGCACATCGTTGCGGAAGGGCGCGAATCGGGGGTGTTCAGCGCCACGGAGCACGAGTATATCAAAAATATCTTTGATTTTACCCACACCAGCGTACGTGAGGTAATGGTGCCGCGCACGCGGATGGCCGCCCTCGATCTGGAACTTTCCCACAGGGAAATGCTCAACTTCATCCTGGAAAATCAATATTCCCGCTATCCGGTGTTTCGCGGTAGCATCGAGAATATCGCAGGTTTCATTCACGGAAAAGACTTCCTCGGACGGATCGTGACCGAGCCGGAATTCGACATCAACACCATTATCCGCCCCCCCTTTTATGTGCCGGGAGGTAAAAAAGTCAATGACCTCCTGAAGGAGTTGCAGAGAAAAAGGATCCATATGGCGCTGGTGGTTGATGAGTACGGCGGTATCAGCGGCCTGGTGACCACCGAGGATCTGCTGGAGGAACTGGTAGGGGAGATAGAGGACGAGCACGATGTCGGCGAGCCGCGTCCCGTGCAGAGACTGGCCGACGGGAGTCTGATCGTGGACGCTCTCCTTTCCATCTCTGATCTTGAGGACCTCCTCTCCATCAAACTGGGGGAAGACCTCCCCTATGACACCCTTGCAGGAATGATCCTGCATCAGTTGGGACGTTTCCCGGAAAAGGGGGAAAAACTGGATATGAACGGTTTAATCCTGATCTGCGAGGAGGTGAAGAGCACTGCCATCGTCAAGGTGCGGATTATTAAGAAGGAGCGAACAGGAGAAGGGTTCAAGTCGGAATAAATCTGTACAAAGGGTGCCAAAACTCATTTTCCGAGCTAAAGCCGTTTTTCACGCCTTTTGCTTTAGCGGCAGATTCAATTCGAGTTTTTTCGTTAATTCCAGATATGATGGTTCCGAATCTTCCCGATCGTGACCGACGCGATGATAGCTATGGACAGGACGAAAACGATCACGTTGAGCGATATGTGAATGGAGATCGGATATTGATCAGCGATGAGCATCTTCACCCTGACAAATGCGAGTATGATGGAAATCCCCTTTTTCAAATAGACGAACATATCTATAGCATTTGCAAGGAATTAATAGAGAGATCCCCGACCCATGATTACGAAAATGATGTATGTATAAACGATAAAATGGTCACGAGTGTCCGCCAGAACGGCGGTGATGGAGTCCATGGTGAATATTGCGTTGTTTGACTCCGCCACCAAGAGCGTGAGAAAAAGGGGTGTGACCACAACCCTGCCTTTCCCTGCTGGAAAACCGGCCGCTGCATACCTTCGCAGCAACCGGGAAAAAACTCCGGACCAGTCGTACCAAAAGGTTTTCCCCGGCTCGCTCTGCTCCTCTCCGCCGAAAGCCATTGTAGTTCATCAAGTGGAACCTTGATAATAGGCCGACCCCGATAAAAATGAAAATCCCCCTCATTATCAGGGCGCCGATGATTCCCCACTAGAGGATCGTCGGCTGGAGCGCCTTGCACACTTTGAATAAAGTGAGAATTATGATAATAACGAAACGACTGTAAGCTGAGAGCGATCCCTCAATAGGGTAGCTGATGAAGAATTCCAACCCCTTGAGTTGTTCCAGGAAAAAATAAATCCAGAAAGTGAAGTGTATGCAATAGAAAACCAGGCCAGGGTCCAGGCGAGCGCCTCGCGGAATTTTATCTCATGGCTCTTGCGGCTGAATACCTTGTGGTCGAGTATAAACATCATTTATCAGAAAGACAACGAAACTGAACCACATTATTGTATTAGCCGATATATGCAGGCAACCTAGTGTTTAATTGCGATAATAATTGAAATAATGCAGTCTCCTTTTCATCTCACGTGAAAGGAGTCAGATATGGCCAGGAAAGCCCAGAGTGTACAAGCAGCGGTAAAATCGTGCATGGCCTTAAAAGTACCTACTAGAGTCACGGGACCTTGAACCTGTTTGCAGCGCTCAATGTGGCGACAGGAGCCATTCACACCCAGACCAACAGAGCTTAAGAGACGAGTTGAGTTTCTGGCTTTCATGGACCAGGTGCTTTTAGATCTACCTGAAAGTGACAAGAAAGAAATCCATGTGATTTTGGATAATTACTGCAGCCATAAGCACAACGATGAATGGTTGGCAGCTCACCCAAATGTCACATTCCATTTCACGCCAACTTCTGCAAGTTGGCTTAATCAATTGGAAATATGGTTTGGCATTCTTTCCGGAAAGGCCCTGAAAAATGCCAGCTTCAAAAGCATTGACCAATTACGCACTGCTATCGAGGATTTCATTGAAGCGTATAAACCGAATGCAAAACCATTTATATGGCGCAAACGGGAAGTAAAAGGTTCACGATTGAGAAATACTATCACTAATTTATACAATTAAACACTAATTGAAAGCCCTCCGGCTGTCATTAAATATGTCTATTTTACCGACCAGAAGACCGAGTAATTTCTGCCTTTCATTTCCTTGGTGAATTCATTATCATCGCCAGGAATATCAGGCTGTTAGGAACCCAATGGATTTCTCTATCGTTATTACCACGTTCGGTGTCATCTTCCTGGCCGAGCTTGGTGACAAGACCCAATTAACTGCCATGACGCTGGCCGTGAAGTTTCCCTGGGGAAAGACGTTTATTGGTATTGCCGCCGCTTTCGCTTTGTTGAATCTGGGTGCGGTAGCGCTTGGGAAACTCCTCTTCGACTTTCTTCCGCTCTACTGGATCGAACTGGCTTCGGCGGGCCTTTTTCTGTTTTTTGGCGCCACCGCCTTACTGGGGAAAGGATACGACAAGGAAGAAGAGGCGAAGGAAGAGAAGCGGTTCGGGGAAAGAGGGGCGGTTGTCAGGTCGTTCATCATGATCTTTCTGGCGGAAATGGGGGACAAAACCCAACTTGTCACCGCTTCCATGGTGGCCCAGCATAACTCGCCTTTGGCCGTCTTTACCGGTTCGACCCTGGCGCTCTGGTCTACCTCGTTGCTCGGCATCTTTGCGGGACGAAAGTTGAGCCGCTTCATCCCTCTTTCTTATGTTCACAAGGCGGCCGGATCCCTCTTCATCATCTTCGGCGCGGCAATTATCTATAAAGCTCTTTCCGCTCATTAACTCCTGGTTGCTTTTTATTCTTCTTCATCTTACAATAAGCGTTTAAATTAATTACCCACAACCGTGGAATTCGGATGATAACAATGTGGCAAGGAGAATGCGCCGGAGGCATAGATGACTATGTTGAGGGGCTTTCGACAAGACACGAAGTTAGTGCCGAATCATGATTTTGTGTATGAATACCAACGATGCGCAAGCAAACTCCGTATCCAAGGTAATGGTTTTTGATCAACCGGCAAAACCTTTATCGTGGCAGAGGCCTGATGTCTTTTAAATATACCGATAGACACATCGAAAATAGTTTCCTTTACTTATTCGCATTATCCTTCCTACTGCATGCGGCGCTGTTTGCCGTCATCACTCTGCTCCCCCAGGAAAAGAAAGTCGCCAAGGAAGAACCGGTCATGATCGATTTGCAGGACCTTCCCCCGACCAGGGAGACCCCAGCCAGAGAAAAAAAAGAGGTGAAGCGTTTTGCCGAAGAAAAGCGCCGGGTCGCCAGGGAGAGAGCACCCAAAGGAGATCTTGAACGGGAAAGAATTGCCTCATTGCCGCAGAAGACATTTCCACCTACCACCCAAATGCAGCGGAAGGGAAGAGAAACAGCGCCGACGAAGCCGGAGCAGGGAAAGGTACCGTCGTCCGAGGCAATGCCGCCTGGCGAGGACCTGCTTAGTCACCGGGAAGAAAAGCTTCCTAGTCTTGCCAAATTGTTTCCCAGCTCCGGGAAAATGGCCAGGTATGAAGAAAACTACCGCAAGAAATATGGTCCGGAAGTGGAAGAAGGGGAAACTAAGTTTCTTAATACTGACGACATTCAGTTCGGCTCTTTCCTGCGCCGCTTCGAAACAGCGGTTTACGGGGTCTGGAGTTACCCGGAGGCGGCGGCGAGTCGTGGTATCGAAGGAATGACGCCGGTGCGGATAACGTTCAACAGGAAGGGGGAGATAGAGAAAGTGGAAGTCCTTGAGAGTTCGGGGAGCAGTATCCTCGACGACGAGGTCCTCCGCACCTTGCATCAAATCGGTCCGGTAGGTTCGCTGCCCAAGGGGTATAAAAAGGATAAATTCTATCTTATCGCGTTCTTCCAGTACGGGATCATAAAGGGGATGAGCCGCATGCTGCATTAACCCGGAATTTTTTTCAGTATTTAATCTCTCAGGGTACAATTCCCGGCCGCTCGCGGCGGGGTGGTTCATTCAAATTCCGCAAGGCGCTTCTCAAGAAAAGCCTTGAATTCGACGTTGAATTCCTCCCGCTTGAGTGCCATATCGACCGTGGCCTTCAGGAACCCGAGCTTGTCGCCGCAGTCATGGCGGACCCCCTCAAACCGGCAGCCGTAAACGGCTTCTTCCTGCAAAAGTTTGCGCAGCGCATCGGTAAGCTGGATCTCTCCACCTTTGCCTGGTTGCTGTTTTTCCAGTATAGGGAAAATGTCCGGGGTCAGGACATAGCGGCCGATGATCGCCAGGTTTGAGGGGGCCTCTTCCCGTTTCGGTTTTTCCACCATGTCAAGCACTTCAAAGACCTTTTCGGAGAGCTGGTTGGCCTTTACGCAGCCATACGAGGAAATGTTTTCCATGGGGACCTGCTCCAGGGCCAGGACTGTTCCCCGGTACTTCCGGTATACATCGAGAAGCTGGGCAAGACACGGTTTACTCCCATCGATTATGTCATCACCTAGAAGGACGGCGAAAGGTTCATCGCCGACAAATTCCCTGGAGCAGAGAATGGCGTGTCCTAGCCCCAGCGCCTGTTTCTGGCGGACGTAAAAAATCTTAACCATATCCGCAATGTCACGGATTTCCTTAAACGCTTTATCTTTACCTTTTTCCTGGAGAAGCGCTTCCAGTTCGAAAGAAATGTCGAAGTAATCTTCAAGCGCCCGCTTCCCTCGGCCGGTGACGAAGAGAATATTCTCGATGCCGGCGGCAACCGCCTCTTCGACAACGTAATGTACCAACGGTTTGTCGATGAGTGGGAGCATCTCTTTGGGGGAAGACTTCGTGGCTGGGAGGAACCTTGTGCCGAGCCCGGCTACGGGGAATACCGCCTTTTTTACCTGCATTACCGAACCTCCTTGATAATCTCTGGAATCAGTTCTTCCCGCCCCATGGCCATTATATGGATGCCGTCACAGATGGGCTTCAGATCGAACGCCAGCCGGCGGGCGATTTCGACTCCCTTGGCGATAGGGTTGTTGGCATTATCCAACTCCTCGATAATGTCGGCAGGCACCGTCAATCCAGGGATGTGCGCATTAACATAACGAGCCATATTGGCCGATTTGAGGAGAAGGATTCCGGCGATGATCCTGACGTTAAGATGCCTTACCGCTGCGCTGAATGCGCGGAACTTTTCCGGGTTGAAAACCGCTTGGGTCTGAAAAAAGCGCGCCCCGGCAGCTACCTTCTTTTCCAGCTTGTATAGGGTGAGGGGGAAAGGCTCGGCTTCCGGAGCCGCCGCTGCGCCCGGGTAGAAGTAAGGTACGCCGTGCAGGGTATTGCCTGCCAGATCCTTCCCCCCGCTAAGGATGGCAATTGTCTCAAGAAGCTGGACGGAATCGAGATCGAAAACTGCTTTGGCCTGGTTGTGGTCGCCAAAGGAGATATGATCGCCGGTCAGGGCAAGGACGTTGACTATTCCCAGAGCCGCCGCGCCCAAGAGATCGCTCTGCAAGGCCATGCGGTTCCTGTCCCGGCAGGTGAGCTGAAATACCGGTTCAATGCCAGAACGGACCAGGAGTGCAGCGGCAGCCAGGGGGGAAATACGCATGTTGGCACCCTGGTTGTCGGTGACGTTGATGGCATCGACATGCTCCCGCAGGTTGCCAGCCTTTTCAAGGAATTGCCCGCAATCGTGGCCTTTCGGGGGACAGACCTCGGCCGTGATGACAAAACAGTCTGCGCTGAGTTTTTTCTGTAGTCTGGATATCATTTCTCGATCTTCAGTTTTCCCGGCTTGAGCTCCCTGGAAAAATCCTTCCGGGCAAAGGTCTTGCGCAGGTTTTCAACCGCTCCCTGGCTCTGTAGGCGTTGATAGATCTGGTTCCAAGCGCACTCGGCTTCCCGATCGGTTTCGCAGCGACCTTCCTGCATTCCTCCACAGGGACCGTTCAGAAGCCCCTTGGGGCAGACGGTCACCGGACATATCCCGGCGGTATCGGTCAGGAGGCATTCACCGCAGAGGGAGCACCTCTGCTCGAACTGGCCGAGGCGGCGAATATTGCCGAGGAAGAGAGTGTCGAGACCGGCCACGGTCCTCTTCTCGCTTGCCGATGATACTGACTGAACACCGGCGCCGCAGGCTAAGACCAGCAGGGCGTTGGCTTCCCCGACCATTTCTTTCCTGCTGCGCAGGTCTCGCCCTGTCCGCAGCATGTGACAGACCTCGTCGATAACGATGGAGCCGGTAACCTCTTTTCCCGAGGCTGTAAGCAGCTCCTGCATCTGCCAGATTTCTTCTTCCCCTCCCGATTTGCAGACCGTTGCACATTTGGCGCAGCCGACCAGAAAAATACTGCCGCATCCTTCGAGGGCGGCAAGAATGTCTGCAAAAGGTTTTTGTTTGGTGATGATCATAGGTTCCCTTGAAAAGCTTCAGGTTAAGGTGCAGAAAAACTAATTTGAACCTGAACCTGAGTTTAGTTTGAACCAGCGGTTCTTTTGGCCGCTTCAACGGTGTTATGGAGAAGCATGGTGATGGTCATGGGCCCGACCCCCCCAGGTACTGGGGTTATGGCAGAAGCGCGCTGACTGGCAGCGGCGAATTCCACATCTCCCACTAGCTTTTTATCTCCGACCCGGTTTACCCCCACATCGATGACAACGGCGCCTTCTTTTATCCATTCTCCCTTAATCATCTCAGGTTTGCCGGCAGCGGCAATAAGGATGTCCGCCATCCCGACCCTGGCTGGGAGATCTCTGGTTCTCGTATGGCAGAGTGTAACCGTAGCGTGCTCCTGCAGGCACATGAAAGCAACCGGCTTGCCGACGATATTGGAGCGACCGACCACCACCACATCTTTGCCTGTCAGATTGATCCCCGCTTCTTTCAGCATCACCATAACTCCATATGGGGTGCAGGGGCGAAATAGCGGCTTGCCTATGACAAGAAGACCAACGTTATAGGGGTGAAAGCCATCCACATCCTTTGTCGGGGAGATCGCCTCCAGCACCTTTTCCGTATTGATATTGCCAGGGAGCGGAAGCTGCACCAGAATGCCGTGGATTCTGGGATCATTATTGAGCCTGTCGATAAGGGCGAGGAGGTCCGCCTCGCTCGTCGCGGAGTGGAGTTTGTATTCATCGGAAAAAATCCCCACATCTTGGCAGGCCTTTTCCTTCATGCTGACATAAACCCTGCTGGCAGGGTCTTCACCGACTAGCACCACCGCCAGTCCGGGCTGTATTCCCTTAGCCGCCAGTTTTTTTACCTCTTCGGCAAGTTCACCGCGGATTTTCGCCGCTATCGCTTTGCCGTCAATTATTGCCGCCATGGGCATATTCTCCTAAAACAAATTTTGACGTCATGAAAAGATATGTAACACCGGGTGTTTTGTAAAGTCTTTTCCAGGCGGAATAGGGGCATAAAAAATCCCCCGATACGGAGGATTCTTCACAAGCAACATCCTTAGATATGGGGCGTAAAAATCCTAGGCGCCGGCCGAGGGACACCCTGCGCATCCACCCCCGGACTGGCAGGAAGGCGCTTCGGAGCCTTTTTTGTTGCCGTATCCTTCCGCATGCCAGCCACCCCCCTTGAGGGTAAAGGCGGTGCTGGAAATCAGCTTTGTCACTTCACCGCCGCATTTGGGACATACTTTGACAGGATCATCGGAAAACTTCCTGCGCAGCTCGAACCGTTCGCAGCAGGCATCGCATTGATATTCGTAGACAGGCATTGGTAAAAATTCCTCCTTAACGTTTGGAATATTTTCTGAATTTGAGCTTAAAAGCGGCGGTAGAGATCAATCTTGTCACTTCACCGCCGCATTTTGGACATTCTTTGACCGGATCATCGGAAAACTTCCTGCGTAGCTCGAACTGGTCGCCGCAAGCGTTACATTGGTATTCGTAGACAGGCATTGGTGGAACCTCCCCTTATTATTTGCTCACTTCTTTAAATATAGTTACTAATCCTGCAATTTGTCAATAGCAGTATTGCATCGCTGCGTAACAAGAGGGTAAATTCAATCCACGGGATATATTTTCAGGAGTTTGACGAGCTTTTCAGCGTTGATTCCGGTTACCTTAATTGTCTTGTGCCGGGATTTCGCGCCGGCAGTTATCGCCACGCGGGATTTGGCGACATTTAACTCACCGGCGAGGAACTCGATACAGAGCTTGTTCGCGGCGTCCTCCACCGGCGGGGCGGTGAGGCGCAGCTTGATTTCGTCACCCTTGACACCACAGACCTCGTTACGGGAAGCCCTGGGCAGGACATAAACATGGAAGAGCACCCCTTCGGGGGTTTCGGTAAATTTTATCTTATTGCCGCAGTTGTCACTCTTCATTAAGCGAAAGCATCTTGTAGTGGGAATCGAGGAGGGATTTGAGGGCAGTTTCGAACTGCAGCTTTTCTCTGCGCAGGTCCTGTATCTGCGCGTTCAGCTGGGCCAATTTCACATTCGCATCGGCAAGGATCCTTTCCGCCTTCAGCTCGGCTTCGGAGATTATTAGCGTGGCCTCTTTCTGGGCATTGGCCTTCATCTCTTCGGTTATTTTTTGGGCGGCCAGAATTGTCTCGCGCAGTTGCGACTCTCGGGACGACATCTCCGCCAAGGTCTCCGAGTTTCTACGGAAATGTTCCTTGAGTTCCGCGTTCTCCCGGATCAGATCTTCCATCTCCTGAGAGACCGTCTGCAGAAAAGCATCCACATCTTCCTGGTCGAGCCCGCCGAATATCTTTCCTTTGAACTGCTGCTGCTGGATGTCCAGCGGTGTAATTTTCACATTACCCCCCGATCCCTAATTTCAGCCGGCTTACCAGCTCAAACATTGAGCTGACGACGAACTTTTGAAGAAAAAGAATGACCAGAAGAATGACCAATGGTGAGAGGTCAATCCCTCCCAGGTAGGGAATGACACGGCGTACCCGGGAGAGGAGCGGTTCAGTGGCCTGGTAAAGAAACCTGACGATCGGGTTGTAGGGGTCGGGATTAACCCAGGAGATGATCGCCCGGGCAACTACGATCCACATATAGATGTTGAGAAGAAAATCGATGATATAGGCAATCGCATTTAGAAAATTGGCGAGAATAAACATGTAATGCCCCCAAAATGCTTAGACAACTTGCATTTTATACAGAAAATAGGCTAGTATGTCAAGGGCTGCAAGTTTTTTTAATGAATGTTCTTGACGATTTCAGTTGATTTCCTGAAGCGCGGCTGGCCCAAGGCCGGGCATGGGATATCTGTATCTGAACAGGAAACTATAGAATGCTCTATGAACCTGACGGGATTTTTCAAAAAAAAGTCTAGACTCTTTTCGATCATTTTAAGTTTTGCCCTGATCGGCATTGTCGGTTACGTTGATTACGTGACTGGCAGGGAGATATCTTTTGCCATATTTTATCTGATCCCCATTTGTTACATTACCTGGTATACCGGGCTACAGCCGGGGATACTGGCGTCAATAGTGAGTGCCTTGACCTGGTTCTTCGATGAATATACCGGCACCGATCTCTCGGTATATCCGGCAATTCCTTACTGGAATGCCGCGGGCATGCTCGGTTTCTTTCTGGTTATCACGTATCTTCTGGCAGAATTGAAAGAAGCTCTTGAGAAAGACAAAAAGATGGCCGGGACGGATTATCTGACCGGCGCGGCAAATCTCAGATCGTTTACTGAAATGGTGAACAACGAAATCGGCCGGGGGGGAAAAAAGGAACATCCATTTTCTGTGGCATATGTAGATATCGATAATTTAAAAAAGTTCAATGGCGCTCTGGGGCGTAGCACCGGCGACGAGCTTTTGCGCCTGGTGGTTAAAACCATAAAGAGCACTATCAGAAAGACAGATACCATTACGCGTCTGGGTGGTGATGAATTCGTCATTCTAATGCCGGAGACGAAATGTGCGCATGCCGATGCAGTTGTAGCCAAAGTAAAGGAAAACCTGCTGCAGGCGATGCAGATGAATAACTGGCCGGTGACATTCAGCATCGGGGTTGTGACATTCGTCACACCTCCCGAATCGGTCGATGATCTGATCAGAACCGTTGATGCCATAATGATTAATACTAAGAATAGTGGCAAGAATGAAATCAGGCACGAAGTGGTGGACAAGGAATCGACCGCTGCCTGATGGTCCGGCCTCCCGAATGGTAAAAACAGCAAACATTACATCTATGCAAATCTGATTTCTCGGTTAACTGAACTTCTTCGAGCTCAAATGGCAGCTTCAATAAAATGCGGTAAAGTACGGCAGTTTCGTTGTCGAGGCTGTTCGATGCAACCAAGCAGCAACAAAAACTGCTCGGGGTGCGGCTACAAGACGGATAGCCTGCCGCTGAAGGCTTGAGAGTGGGTCTGCTCCGAATGTGGAGTCGCCCACGATCCAGATATCAACGCTGCTGTTAACCAGAGAGAGTATGCAAGGAAGGCCGTGGTCGGCCCTGCCGGCTGCCTGTGGGGAGGAAAGCTCTGCAGCATGCCTCGGCACTGGTGAACTTAGCTAAGGGAAGCACGAATCCAGCAGCACTGTATAGAAATGTTTGTATACGCTTAGATTCAGATTTGCATAAGCATGGGAGAACGGATCGCCCGCACAGTAATTCCGTAAATTAAAAGGAGAGGAGAAACACCATGCCAGATTTCGGATCACCATTTGCAGGTCTTGCCAATGGCAGTATGCTGACCCATGAAGAGCTGGTGCGCGCCGTCCGCTTTGCGCTGGCCGCGGAGTATGAGGCGATCCAACTCTATATGCAGCTTGCCGAGTCGACCGATAACGGGCTCGTTCAGGCGGTGCTGAAGGATGTTGCCAATGAAGAAAGGGTCCATGCGGGCGAGTTTTTGAAGCTACTCTATCACCTGGCCCCGGATGAAGAACGGTTTTATGCCGAAGGCTTCAAGGAGGTGAACGAAATAATGGCGGAGTTGCAAAAGAGCTGCCCGGATAAAAAGGGAAAGGCTGCAGGATGAAATAATAGTTAAAAACATTTGCGATGCTGCAAGATAAGGCGCGGATATCCTGCGCCTTTTCTTGTTTTTACGCAACGGTTTTGTGGAAGCGCTGGACGGCGAAGAGGAGGATGCTGGCGCCGATGAGAAAGAGGCCAAGCATCTCTGGCCAGAGGATATCGGCTCCGACCCCTTTCAGAAACACGCCGCGAATAATGATGAGGTAGTAACGGAGTGGGTTTAAAAGTGTCAGCCATTGCACGGCTTCCGGCATGTTTTCAATAGGAAAGGCGAAGCCGGAGAGGAGCATGGTCGGGAAAACAAAGAAGAAGGCGCTCATCATCGCCTGCTGCTGGGTGTGGCTGATTGTGGAAATGAAGAGCCCGAAGCCGAGGGAGCTCATGAGGAAGAGGGCGGTAGCGCCGAACAGGAGGAGGAGGTTGCCCCTTAGCGGCACATCGAACCAGAAGTACGCCACGACCGTTATCATTGCCACGTCGATAAAACCGATCAAGACGAATGGAATGGTTTTGCCGAGGATGAACTCGCTTTTTTTGATGGGAGTGGCGATGATCTGTTCCATGGTGCCGATCTCTTTTTCCCGGACCACCGCCATACTCGACAGGAGCATGGTGATGATGAAAACGATGTTGGCGATGACCGCCGGGACATAGAAATTGCTGCTTTCCAAGTTGGCATTGAACCAGGCGCGGCTTTCAAGTTCTATCCCCCCCAACCTTACCGGCACAGCGCCAAGCTTTGCCTGTTTTGCTGCCAGCAAGAGTTCGTTGTATCTCCCCACAATTTTTGATGCATAGTTCAGCACAATTCCAGCGGTATTGGAATCGGTGCCGTCGAGGATGATCTGGAGAGAGGCGGGGCGCCCCGCGCGCATAGTCGCTCCTAACCCCCTATTTATCCGCATGACCACCTTGACCTCACCACGGTCAACCAGCTCCCGGACCCGGAGATCCTCATGGATATACTCGGACACGTCAAAATAGCCGGAGCGGACGAACTGCGCGGTTAGATCTCGGCTTTCTTGGCTGTTATCGAGGTCATAGATCGCCGTCTTTATATGCTTTACGTCGGTATTGACCGCATAGCCGAATATCACGGTCTGAAACGCCGGTATAACGAATAAGATAAACCGCATCCGCGGGTCACGGAGGGCCTGGATTATTTCTTTGATAAGCATGCATTTAAGGCGCTCGAGCATTATAGGATCTTCTTTCTGAATTTCCACATGGCCAATGCCAGGACCACTATACTGAAAACCGCCAAAAATCCGGCTTCCCCAGCCAGGATATCGAGCCCCACGTCCTTCAGGTAAATGCCGCGCAGGATGGTTACAAAGTAGCGGGCAGTGATGATATGGGTTATCCACCGTATCACGAGTGGCATATTGTCGATGGGAAAGATGAAACCCGAGAGGAGAAAGGCGGGCAGCATGGTTGTTACCAGGGCAAGTTGAGAGGCCATGCGCTGGTTTTTGGTGACGACGCTGATGAGGGTGCCGAGCGACAGCGCGCCGGCCAGGAAAACGAACGACATGCCGAAAAGAAGCCAAAGGCTGCCGCGCAACGGGACAGCGAAGACGAACTCGCCGACCAGCACGGCCAGGAGCAGATCTAGAATGCCTATGCTGAAATAGGGGATAAGCTTACCGATGATTAACTCCGGTCCCTTGAGTGGCGTTGAGATCAACTGCTCCATGGTGCCGTTCTCCCATTCACGGGCCACGGTGAGAGAGGTGAGGAGGGCGGCGATGACCATCATGATAACCGCGATCAGCCCGGGGAAGATATAATTCCTTGAGATCATGTCGGCATTGAACCACATGCGTGGCTGCACGTCGATCTGGCCAACGGAGGAGGTCACACCTTGGCGGAGCATCTGTTTGAGCATCACCTCCCCTGAATAGGAAAGGGTGACATTCTCGGCATACCCCAGGGCGATGGTGGCAGTGTTGGAGTCACTCCCATCGAGAATCGCCTGGACCTTGGCCTTTTCGCCCGATTCAATCTGCCGGGCGAAGTCTGCCGGGATGACCAGGGCGATTAGTGCGTCGCGCCGATCGATGGCGCGCTCGATCTCCCTGTAATTGTCCGTATACCTCTTCAGGGAAAAATACCGGGAGCCGCTGAAACGGCTGATTAGATCGCGGCTGGCATGGGTAGCGCTTTGATCCCAGACGATCAGGGGAACCTTGTCCACATCGAGGGTCAGGGCGTAGCCGAACAGAAAAAGAAGGAGCATCGGTATTGCGATTCCCAGCCCGAGACTGCGCGGATCACGGAAGACGTGGAGGAACTCTTTTTTGGCAACCGCCTTGATGCGCCGCATTTTCATCGCGCAACCTCCCCCTGCACCGCTTCCTGGCGGTCACGCTCCTCGATAAGGGAAACGAATACATCCTCCAGGGAGGGAACGATCTTTACCGCCTGCACAGGCCGGTAACCGGCAGTTGTGAGCTTTTTGACAATGGCCGGGATCGCTTCTGCGGCCTCTTCCACCACCACATGCAGCCCCCGGCCGAAGAGGGCCGCATGACGAATCCCCGGCAACTCTTCAATTAGCTCGATCGCCTCATGGGGAGGCTCGCACAGGACTTCAACAATCTCCTCGGTCATGTGCCGGGTCTTCAGCTCTACAGGAGTGCCGAGGGCAATCAGCTCACCCCGGTAGATTAGCCCGAGCCGGTCGCAATACTCCGCCTCGTCCATGTAATGGGTGGTGACGAAGACCGTAACTCCTTCTCCAGCCATGTGATAGATCAAGTCCCAGAAATTTCTGCGACTGATTGGGTCGACCCCCGAGGTAGGTTCATCGAGGAAGATGATCGGGGGCTCGTGGAGTATGGCACAACCGAGAGCCAGGCGCTGCTTCCAGCCGCCCGAGAGGGAGCTGGTGTGGGACTTGCGGTGCTCCGCAAGCCCCGCCATCTCAATAACCCACTCCTTACGCGCTTTCTTCTTTTCTGCCGCGATTCTGTAGATTCCGCTGAAAAAGTCGATGTTCTCCTCCACGGTCAAGTCCTCATACAGGGAGAAGCGCTGGCTCATGTAGCCGATGTTCTTCTTTATCTCTTCTGTTTCGCGGATGATGTCGAAACCGGCCACTGTCCCGCTTCCGCTGCTTGGCTGGAGGATACCGCAGAGCATACGAATAGTGGTTGACTTTCCCGCACCGTTTGGGCCGAGAAAACCGAAAATTTCCCCCTTTTTTATGTCGAGGCATACCCTGTTCACCGCGACGAAGTCGCCGAAGCGCTTTTCCAGGTCGCGGAGGGTGACGGCATATGTTGCATCTGTTGTTTTTGTGATTGGTTCAGTAGCAACCATATTGAAACTCCGCCTTGGCATCAAAGTATCGTAGAGTTCCACGTTGGACCGCAAAAGTGCAACCCAGCAGCACACAGTATGCACCTGGTTCACCTTATACTATTGTTTACTCCCACTCAATACCGATACGAACACATCCTCCAGGCTTGGCTCGATCCGGCTGATGCCGAATAGTTCCACCCCATGTTTCCGCAGAATTGCGATGACAAGTTCCTGACTCTTTTCCGGGTCGTCGGTCACAAGATGTGCCCGATCGCCAAATAGGCCGATGGATGCGCCGGATATGGACTCCTTTAGAATCCGGGCGGTCCTGCGAGGATCACTTGTGCGGAGTTCCAGGATCGTCCCCTGCATCAGCCCTCGCAAAGAGTCAGGGGTGTCGCAGGCGAGGAGTTTCCCTTTGTGAATGAGTCCCACCCTATGGCATCTGTCTGCCTCGTCGAGATAGGCTGTGGTGACAAAGATGGTGACACTGTTTTTCAGGAGCTGGTAGAGGATGCGCCAGAAGTCACGGCGGGAGACCGGATCAACGCCGTTAGTCGGTTCGTCGAGAAAAAGGACCTTTGGTGTGTGGACCAGCGCGCATGCTAGACCAAGCTTCTGCTTCATCCCACCTGAGAGATTGCCGGCATGGCGGCGCTTGAATGGCGTGAGATTGCTGAAGGCGAGGAGTCTCTCCATTTTCTCGGCGCGCCCCTTACGCGGCACGCCGTAGATGTCGGCGTAGAAAAGGAGGTTCTCCGCGACGGTCAGGTCAGGGTAGAGGGAGAAACGCTGGCTCATGTAGCCTATTTCTTCCTTAAGCGCCTCTGCCTCGTGAACTGTGTGCCGCCCCAAGACCCATGCATCCCCGCCGGTCTGGTCCATGATGGCGGTCAGCATGCGCAGGGTGGTGGTCTTTCCGGCACCGTCCGGGCCGATCAGGCCGAACAGCTCCCCTTTGGCGACGGTCAGGTTGAGGCTGTCCACGGCGGTTATGCTGCCGAAGCGTTTGGTCAGGTTGTCGGTTTTGATGGCATCCATAAGGGCAATCTATGTAAGGATAAACAGTATCATGTCTCTGGATATCATTACAAAGCAACGAGCAGGCTTATGCCGCAACTCTTGCAGGTTAAAAATTTTGCGCAGGGAACACGGAAAAAAAGTTCGGTTAAACACTATCCATCCTGAATACCGCAGCTAGTTTGTCTTTTCTGTCTGAATCTCCGCATCCGCGGGCATTCCCGGCTTGAGCTCCATGTTCGGGTTGGGAATTGTGATCTTGACCCGGTAAACCAGCTTTACCCGCTCCTTCTCGGTTTGAACGTTCTTTGGGGTGAATTCCGCCTCCTGGGAGATGAATGTGACAATACCTTCGTAGGCCTTCCCCGGCCAGGTGTCGGTGGAGACCCGCGCTTTCTGCCCGACTCTTACCTTCCCTAAATCGGTTTCGTTGATGTAGGCGCGGACCCAGACAGTGTCGAGTTCCCCTACGGTTACCACCGGCGTGCCAGCTGCCACCTGCTCACCCGGCTCAATGTTTTTCGCCATCACCAGGCCGGCGACTGGAGAGAGGAGGATGGCGTAGCCAAGCCGCGTCTTTGCAAGTGCCAATGAAACTTCAGATTCACTGAGCCTGGCCCGCGCCTGATCGATCCGCTCCCGGCGGGGCCCTTTGCGCACCAAGGCGAGTGCCTCCGCGGCCTGGCGCACCTGGGCACTGGAGGTATCATAGGCAGCCCTGGCCGCGTCGAATTTCTGCTGCGGGATCACTTCCCGGCGAAATAATGCCTCCTGCCGCTTAAAATCGTCAGCCAACCGCTTCGCCTCAGCTTCCGTGGCGGCAAGAAAGGCCTCTGCCTGGGCAATCTCCTCTTTTCTGGAGCCGGCCAATAGTTCATCCAGAGCTGCCCGCATTTCGTGAAGATCAGCCTGCCGAAGCGCCACTTCGTGGGCGAGGTCTTCGCTTTCCAGGCGGGCAATAACCTGACCGGTTCTGACCAGCTCGCCTTCATCCACCAGGCGCTCGGCTACCCGTCCCGCTATTTTAAAGCTTACCTCCACGGCAGTGACCTCGATATTTCCTGATATCCGGATTTTATCCTTCCCGCTCTCGGAGCGATGGGCAAAATAATACATGATTATGGCGGCCACGACTATGGCGACGACAACCAGCGCAACTATGGGCTTTTTCATTGTTTCTCTCCGGAAGAGGGGGGTGGCGACTTTCCTGTAAATAGAACCAGCAAGAGTTTTACAACGTTTAGTACTAAATTGTAATAAAACAACGCATTCCGCCGCTAAGCCTCGGAGGAGCAAAGAAAACAAAAACCGAATTCAAAGGGATATGCAGGCTAGCGAGGATAAAACCGAAAATCTTTTTGGGTTTAAACCGGTAGACTTCAATAATGATCATCCTGCCTTCATGTTGTGGCATTTAGTCGCGTAAGCCTGTCCACTTTGGTAAATAGAGGTGTTGCTCCACCCTCAGTGGTGAGATTTACGACCTCACTGCGGAAAGGCAACGCACTTTAGTTGTTAGATGAAAGCAGGAATTGAGCATAGTACAGTTATCAAATTTATTATGTCGTGGTAGTATGCCCGCGTGAGCAAACGTTGGACGACAAGCATCAAAGCCGTTTTCAATATCGGCTACCACATGATCCGGTGCACAAAGTACCGCCTTTAGATCCTCTCTGGAGAAGTTGTGCGCCATCTGAACTTTCTCCCGTTTGCCGGGTCCTCGCCGGTGGACAGCTCTCACTTCACCGTCCAGCAGTTGAAGGGTGTGACCTCCCGGCTTCTCCGGGCCAAGTTCACTGAGACCAAGCGGCGAGTCCCCACCTTTGGATACGGAGCTACTATTGCGAGTCTGCGGGCCGTATCTCTTTTGAAACTTTCCAGCGGAATATTGAGGATCAGAAAAAGCAACAGGAAACTGCATCGACAAATCGACATTGCCGCCCAGATTTGGAATCATCGCATCGCCTTGCACAAGCGGTACTAGAAGCACCTCAACTTCTTCAGGCTGATGAAGCAACTGACGAAACTGCAGAGGCTGCTCCCATCGGAAGGGAGTCGGCAGGCTTATCCAGGAGCATCGAAAAGGCCTGCCAGCTGTGCTTTGCGAGCCAGAAAAGACCATCCCAGGAATTCCAGTAGAAAGATTCGGCCACCTTCTTTCCGGAAACGGATGAAGTACCAGAGCTTCACCCTGAAACAAGGTGGGTACTCCACCACCGGCAACCGCGTCACCATCGGCAAACAGCAGTACCGTTTGATCGAGGGAAACATCAAGACCCTCACAATCAAGCGGGATGCTCTGGGCGACATCTACTTTGTTATTGTCACCGGCGCAGAGCATCAGGTTATCCAGGCCGCGACTACCGAAATAGCGGGCATGGACTTTGTCCTGAAGGATTTCCTCATCGCCAGTGATGGCAGCAAGGTAGCTTTCCCTGCACCGTTGCAACCATCCCTGAAGAAACTGAAGAAGGCCAACCGCAGCCTTTTCGGGAAGAAGAAAGGGAGCCACAACAGGGCCGCAAGAGTCCATCTCAAAACCGCCCTGGACCTTGCGAGGAAGTACAAGGCCATAGCCATAGGAGATTTGAACCTCACCGGGATGCCTGTGGGGCAGAAAGGCCTCCGACCTTGGCTTTGCCACCTTCGTCTCGGCCCTCGGGCACCAGGCAGGCATGAGTGGCTGCTTCGTGGTCAAGATCGATCGCTGGTTTCCCAGCAGCAAGACTTGCCACCATTGTGGAAACATTAACGATGGGTTGTCCCTGCATGATCGGATACGGACTTGTGCCTGTGGCGCAACTTATGATCGAGACCTCAGCGGCCATAAACATTCAAAGAGTTGGGGCGTCAACTCTTGGGCTAGGTGATGTAAGACCGCTAGCAATACCGGCAATCTCCGTTTCAATCCAGAATCTCACGACTTCAGGCGTGGGAGTACGTCAAAGATTCAGGTTATTATTACCATGACTCGCAAGTGATGCGAAGACATTTTGTAACGAGGGGAAGCCGGGCGGCTCCTTTTTATTGGAACGTTTTATGCTATAATTTTAAGCTAGAGACAGTACGTATAGCTTAAATAAACTCTAAGGCGGTGATTTAATTGAGAACTGTACTAATTTGCGATGATGAGCCAGTCATCAGGATGAGCCTAAAAAATATGCTGAAAGGGGTCGGTTTCGACGAGATCATGGAGTGCGGCGATGGTGAAACTGCAGTGACAATGGCCCTTTCCCGACTTCCGGACATTGCCATCCTCGATATTGCCATGCCGAAGATGGATGGCATTACAGCGACCCGGGAAATAAGGAAAAAACTGAAGATTCCGATCATCTTCCTTACTGCTGCATATGATGCTGAAACGGTGCAAAAGGCCAAGGAGGCCGGAGTTGCAGCGTACTTGACCAAACCTCTCCGCGAACAGGACCTTTGGCCGGCAATAGAGCTGGCTTTTGCCCATGCCGAAGCGATGGAGACGCTCAAGGAGCAGGTGGAAGACCTGAAGGAGATTATCGAAAGTCGAAAAATCATCGAAAAGGCAAAGGGTGTCATAATGCGGACTCAGGGAATGTCCGAGCCGGAGGCATTCCGCAAAATGCAGAAACTGGCCATGGACAAGCGCAAGAGCATGCGACAGATAGCCGAAGCAATTTTGCTGACAGAGACGTGATTAAAAATTGTGCAATTGCTCCCGAAACAAGCGAATAAAATCTCCCCCAAGGACAAAATATTAATTAAACCGGTGTATTTGGCATTGGCACGATCAATGCTTGCTCAAACTACAAGAGTGCAAACATAGATTTCAGAATACGTCGTTGTATTCAACTAAATATTAGGCAAAGGCGCCCGCCATTCACAGAAAAGGGGCGCTTTTTTTATGCCCCGAACATTACGGACGTTCCACGGATGAGTGGACGAAAGGAGAAGCAAAATGAGACAGATAGCGATTTACGGCAAAGGCGGCATTGGTAAGTCAACGACAACCCAGAATACGGTGGCCGGACTTGCGGCTCTCGGAAAGCATGTGATGATCGTCGGCTGCGACCCGAAGGCGGACTCCACCCGCCTGATCCTCCACGCCAAGGCCCAGTCAACAGTCATGGACCTGGTGCGGGAGCGGGGCACGGTCGAAGACTTGGAACTGGATGATGTCCTCAAAGTCGGTTACGGCAATGTAAAGTGCGTCGAATCGGGCGGCCCGGAGCCTGGGGTCGGCTGTGCGGGACGCGGCGTCATCACCGCCATCAACTTTCTGGAAGAGAACGGTGCCTATACCCCTGACCTCGATTTCGTTTTTTACGACGTTCTCGGCGACGTTGTCTGCGGCGGGTTCGCCATGCCGATCCGCGAGAACAAGGCGGAAGAGATTTATATAGTCGTGTCCGGCGAGATGATGGCCATGTACGCCGCCAACAACATCTCCAAGGGCATCTTGAAATATGCCACTTCAGGCAGGGTCCGGCTGGGGGGGTTGATATGCAACGCCAGGAAGACCGATAAGGAGTATGAACTGGTCGACGCCCTGGCCAAAAAACTGGGAACCCAGATGATCCACTTCGTCCCCCGCGACAATCAGGTCCAGCGCGCCGAGATGCGCCGGATGACCGTCATCGAATACTCACCGGAGCACAAGCAGGCGGAAGAGTACCGGATGCTGGCGCAGAAGATCGCCGACAACAAGATGCTAGTTGTGCCGAACCCGCTTACCATGGACGAACTGGAAGACCTCCTTATGGAGTTTGGCATCATGGAAGCGGAGGATGAAGCGATAATCGGTGTGGCGGAAGCAACAGCGAAATAGATACAATACCAATCCACAAGCACCAAATCACAAACAACATCTTCAATTTTTTTGATACTGATATCTGTGATGTGGAGCTTCGCGACGACAGGAGTGTGTTATGTCCCATGCAATAAAGAAAATCGAAGGAATAACCAAAGAATCGACCCAAGAGATGATCGATAAGGCCTTGGAGGCATATCCCGAAAAAGGAAAGAAAAAGAGGGCGCCACATCTGGCCCCTAACGATCAGGCTGCTGGCAGTGCCTGCGTCAAATCGAACAGGAAGACCATTCCTGGCGTTATGAGCGCCCGCGGCTGCGCCTATGCCGGTGCCAAGGGAGTGGTCTGGGGCCCGATCCGCGACATGGTCCACGTCTCCCACGGTCCGGTCGGCTGCGGGTGGTATTCCTGGGGTACCCGGCGGAATCTCATGTCCGGTATCAACGGCGTCACCAATTTCGCCATGCAGTTCACCTCCGACTTCCAGGAGAAGGACATCGTCTACGGAGGCGACAAGAAGCTGAAACAGCTTTTAAGCGAGGCCCATGACCTTTTCCCGCTGGCAAAGGGGATCTCGGTCCTCTCCGAATGTCCGGTGGGCCTGATCGGCGATGACATCAACTCGGTGGCCAAAGCCTCCAGCAAGGAGCTCGACATCCCGATTATACCCTGCAACTGCGAGGGGTTCCGCGGCGTTTCTCAGTCTCTGGGGCACCATATTAGCAACGACACCATCCGTGATTACATCATCGAGACCCGGGAGTTCGCCGAACCGGAGACCCCTTACGATGTGGCCCTGATTGGCGACTACAATATTGGCGGTGACGTCTGGTCGGTCAAGCCGCTCCTGGAGGAGATCGGTCTGAACGTCAAGGCGACCTGGACAGGCGACGGCGAGATGGAAAGGATCGCCGCCACCCACCAGGTGAAACTCAATATTATCCACTGCTACCGCTCCATGAATTACATGTGCAAGGTAATGGAGGAGAAGTACAACATCCCCTGGCTGGAACTCAACTTCTTCGGCCCAACCAAAATTGCTGCGAGCCTGCGGCGGCTTGGTGAATATTTCGGTGACGAGATCAAGGAGAAGGTGGAGAAGGTCCTCGCCAAGTACGAACCCCTCATGCAGGCGGTCATTGCCGAGTACCGGCCTCGCCTGGAAGGCAAAAAGGTAATGCTCTATGTGGGGGGGTTGCGTCCCCGCCATACGATCAACGCATATGAGGACCTGGGGATGATCTGCGTCGGTTCAGGCTATGAGTTCGCCCATGGCGACGACTACGACAGGACCGCCTCGGAAATGCCCGACGCAACCGTGGTCTATGACGACGTCTCAGAATACGAGTTCGAGCAGTTCGCCCATGAACTGAAACCTGATCTGGTGGGTAGTGGAATCAAGGAAAAATACCTGTTCCAGAAAATGGGGATCCCTTTCCGGCAGATGCATAGCTGGGATTACTCCGGTCCGTACCATGCATACAATGGCTTCCCAATTTTCGCCCGGGATATCGACATGGCGGTAAACAGTCCGACGTGGAGCCTGGTTAAGGCGCCGTTTTAAAAATGCAAAAACCGATTTAGCAGGGATAAACAGGATTGCCAGGACTAAAAACAAAATGAGAGGAATGTAGTTTATCTTCATTATCCCTGTAAACAAAGGCTGTCACCAACCCGGACCGTGGTACATATGAGTCCCCGGCCGGCTGAAGGAGATATAAATCATGGCAAACAATCTAGGATTAGCAGTGAAGCCCGTTACCGAGATCCCCGAAGAAGAAGTGGAGAGGGTTGCGGCATGGATCAATACAGATGAATATAAGGAAAAGAACTTTGCCCGCCAGGCCCTGGTAATCAACCCGGCCCATGCCTGCCAGCCGCTGGGCGCAGAACTGGTTGGCCACGGTTTTGAAGGATCGCTCCCCTTCGTGCACGGTTCCCAGGGGTGTGCATCTTACTACCGCAGCACCCTGAACCGCCATTTCCGTGAACCGGCGCCCGCGGTATCTGACGCCATGACCGAAGACGGTGCAGTCTTCGGCGGCCAGAACAATCTGCACGAGGCGCTGGAAAACGCCTACACTCTGTATAAACCGAAGATGATGCCGGTATTCACCTCCTGCATGCCTGAGATCATCGGCGACGACCTGACTGCATTCATCAAGAACGCCCGGCAGAAAGGGTTAATACCCAAAGAGTTCCCTGTCCCTTATGCAAATACCCCGAGCTTCAACGGCTCCCACATCCATGGCTACGACTCCATGCTTCTCTCTATCCTGCAGACCCTGACCGAGGGGAAACAGGTGGAGGGACGCTGCACCGGCAAGCTCAACCTGATCACCGGTTTCGACTGCAACACTGGGAATTACCGCGAGTACAAGCGCATTCTCAAGGAATTTGGCATCCCCTACACCCTGCTGGGCGATATCTCCGACGTTTTCGACTCGCCACTTGACGGCACTTACCGGATCTATCCGGGGGGGACCAAGCTGGACGACGCGGCTGATTCCATCAATGGCAAAGTGACAATGACCCTCGGGTCGTATGCCACGACCAAAACCTTTGGCTGGATAAAGGACAACTATGCAGGCAAGCATGTCTCTCTTCCGACGCCGTTCGGGATTGCAAAGACCGACGCTTTCATCATGAAGCTTGCCGAACTGTTTGGTAAACCGGTACCGGAATCTATCAAGGAGGAGAGGGGAAGGGCGGTGGACGCAATGACCGATGCCCACCAGTACATGCACAGCAAGAAGTTCGCATTATACGGCGATCCGGATTACCTGCTCGGCTATATCTCTTTCCTGCTGGAGATGGGGGCCAAGCCATACCATATCCTCTGCAGCAAGGGGAGCAAGAAAGTGGAGAAAGATATTCAGACGCTCCTCGATACCTCCCCCTATGGAAAAGACGGCAAGATTTATATAAACAAGGATCTTTGGCACCTGCGGAGCCTGGTCATGACCGATCAGGTGGACGGAATAATCGGCGATACCCACGGTAAGTTCATCGCCCGGGATGCGCGGATCCCCCTGTTTCGTTTCGGCTTCCCCATCTTCGACAGGGTGAACCTGCACCGCAATCCCCTCATCGGTTACAATGGGGTGATCAGCATGGTAACGACCATCTGCAACAAGTTCATTGATATCGTGGATGAGACATGCGATGACAGGCATTTCGAGATGATGAGGTAGTAGCGAAGAGTGAAGGGCGCTTCCCGCTTAGGGGGGCGCCCATTTTTTTTGCCGGATCTATTGTCCTCAATATCTAAAGTTTTTCAGCTTCTTTCTTTTCTGTAGTGACGCGATGAAGAGTATCTGCGATACTATGGTATATGGTGTGGGAAAAAGAACATAATGAGGAGCGCGAGGAAGAGTGGCTGGCGATCTCCTTGGACGAGGGAACTGACCTCATTTCTGAGCACCGCGCCCACCTCTGGGCACTCGTGCTGGAGGCACGCTATCTCCCATACCGCATCGAGCCCTGCGCCGTCGGCTGGCGCCTGCTGGTGCCGGCTGAGCGCTTTGAAGCGGCCCGCAATGAGTTGCGCATCTTTGAAGAGGAAAACCGCAACTGGCCTCCTCATCCGCCACCGCCAAGCACTCTGGCGGAAAACACCCTGGCGACGTTTTCTGTCCTTATTCTCTTGGCCACCTTCCACAACCTGACCCAGCTCGATGCCTCGCTGTTCGGCCATGACCCGGTCGACTGGATCGCCCTCGGCAATGCTCACTCCGCCAGAATCCTCGATGGCCAGTGGTGGCGGCTCGTCACCGCCCTTACCCTCCATGCGGACTGGCTCCACCTCGTAAGCAATCTGGCGCTCGGCGGTATCTTCATCGTCTCCCTCTGCCGCGAACTCGGCTCGGGACTCGCCTGGGGCCTCCTCTTAGGCTCAGGCGTCCTCGGCAACCTGGCCAACGCCTGTCTGCAACTCCCCGATCACAGGTCGGTTGGGGCCTCCACCGTCGTGTTCGGCGCCGTCGGTATCCTTGCCGCGCTCAACCTGCTTCGCAACCGGCACTATTTGCAAAGGCGCTGGCCGCTCCCGGTCGCCGCGGCACTGGCCCTCCTAGCCTTGCTGGGGACAGAGGGGAAACAGACCGATCTGGGGGCGCACCTGTTTGGTTTTATTTTCGGCATAGGCCTAGGCCTGGCAGGGGGGTACCTGGTCGAGAGGCGCGGCCGCCCGGGCAAGCTGCTCAATGCCCTGCTGGCGCTGACCTCCGCAATTGTAGTGGTAGCCTCCTGGTGGGCGGCACTGTCGTTCGACAGGTAAGTTTAATATTATCGTTTATCAACATTTTCGAATTTGACTTAATTTGGGCAGTAAACGTGCCTAAATCTCTTAGGGCAGGAGCTCTTTCCCGAGGATAACCGATGAGAATCAGCGGCACCAATGACCATTTCCTAAGCTCAGATGCCAATAGTTGACCTTTTCACTGATCTTCTTTGGGCAATACGATTCTTACGTGTGAATACCTCGTGTCGCCAATACGGATAAAATTCCTTTGTTCGCGTTATTTGCCAGGTCAAGGAGGGTAAACCCCGCGCATAAAAAATATTGATATCCATTTTCAATTTATATGTTATAATTATACTTGTAGGAACAAAACAGATACCGATCACCAGTGAGAAAGAAGGTGTCATAAATGAAAGCAGGAGGTATTGGTAGTGGCAGGCCCAAAAGCCATGTTGCGGTTATAGACAGGACATGGTCTAATATGTACCACTGTCAGACAGATCTCGTCAAAAGCCATGCGACTCTGAAAGACAGAGCAGAGCTTAATCAGAAAGCCTTTGACAAATGCTTCATTTTCGGTTGCTAAAGCCGCATGACCGACAAAGGCGGAATGCAATGCATATAAGTCCGCCTGGGAAATAACCCGTTTTCACGGGAATGATAAAAAAGAAAGAGACCCTGGGGCTTTAGTCCAAGCCGGTCGGATAATATGTTGAATGAAAATTCAGATCCAGTAAAGTACTTTAATATCAAATAGTTATTTTAAGCTTAAGCGTCCAAGAACTCCTGCGCGGCTCATTGTAACTGCTTGATATTTTTACTTTTTGGTCAACATCAACGGCTTAACCGACCGGCTTGACCTTTAGCCACTGGGTCTTTTTTTGCCGGGGCGGTAATTAAAAATTATTTTCAGCGGGTAATGAGATGGGCCACGGCCTTCTCCAGCCCTGCAAGGTTCAAGGGAAACATGGGGAAGATTTGCCGGATCTGGCTGATGGTTGTGCTGGTTTCCCAGAATGAGGTGGAGAGGGGGTTAAGCCACGCGGAATGCCGGAAAATCTTGGCGAGCTGTTTCAAACGGTCGATGCTCGGCTGTTGCTGCCGGTATTCGATGGCTATCGATCCGTTCAAAGCCAGCAGTTCTTCGGGGGCCATGCTGGCGTCGCCGACGAAGATCAGTCGGGTCTCCGGGTCGCGCCGCAGCAGCGACTCGACTGTCTCAGGACGGTTGCGCCTCTGAGGATCGATCCAGATCCGGTCACCCACAGTATTGTGAAAGTAGCGTATGGAGAGTTCCCGAAACTGGGCCTGGGCGTAATGGAACAGGGTCTGGACCGTCTCCACGTAAGGTTCCATGGACCAGCCACCGTTGTCGATCAAAAGGAGTACCTTCAGCTTGTCGGTCAGGCGCCGGTCGAAGACTATCTCGATCTCGCCGGCGTTGTCCATTGTTCGGCTGATGGTCTTGTCGATGTTGACGATATCTTTCGGACCGGCTGGCACCATGCGCCGGAGCCTTTTGAGGGCCTCGCCGATCTGGCCGCGGCTCAATGGCGCGGTTTGCGAATAGTCCTTATAGCGACGCTCGAGGGCGACCTTGATGGCGGAGCGGTTCCGGGAGGCACCGCCGATGCGCATACCCCCCGGACGAAAACCCGAATGACCGACCGGTGACGTCCCTCCTGTGCCGATCCACTTGCGGCCGCCATGATGCGATCCATTCTGGTCCTTCAGCCGGTCGAGGAAATACTGTACCAGCTCTTCGCCGCTCATGCGGAGCATTTGTTTCTCGCTCAGTCCGAGCGCCTGTGCCAGCTCAGCCGGGTCCTTCAGCCACTCGTTGAGCAATGAGCGGACAGCATCGTCAATTGTGACCAATTGGGGTGAGCGTTTCTCAGCCCCGGTGAAAAAACGGACGAAGACGTCGTCGTAAGCGTCGAAGTCGCGTTCGCTCTTGACCAGTATGGCTCGCGCAACCGAATAGAAATCGTCCCACGATGTGACCAGACCAAACCCCAGGGCTTTCTGTAATCTGAGAAAAGCGGTTGGAGTAACCGCTATGCCACTTTCTCTCAGGTCGTAAAAGAAAGAAACAAACATGTCCGACTCCCTGTGATGTCAGTCACCTGTCGCTGAAACAGCTTTCGCCAGGTCTCCGCTCTTCTTGAAAAGCACACCCAGGTAGGGAGCCGCCCTGTCCATCAGCGCTTCCTGGCGGAAGTCAGGATCGGCCAAAAGCGCCCTGATCCAATTGATAAGCTCGCGGGTGGCCGGCTTCTTCTCTATCCCCTCGACCTTGCGCAGCCGGTAAAAGGTATTGATACAGGCCTGGGCTATATTTTCCGAGAGATCGGGGAAATGCACGGAAACGATCAGCCGCATCATCTCCGGATCGGGAAAAGCGATATGATGAAAGTTGCAGCGGCCGAGAAACGGGTCGGAGAGGTCCTTCTTGGCATTGGAAGTGATGATGACCACCGGCCGATGCCGCGACTTGATCGTACGGTCGATTTCGATGATGTCGAACTGCATCTGGTCGAGCACGTCAAGCATGTCGTCCTGAAAATCGCTGTCCGCCTTGTCGATCTCGTCGATCAAAAGCACCACGCGCTCATCTGCCACAAATGCCTGGCCGATCTTTCCCATGCGGATATACTCGGAAATATTGCTCACGTCCCGCGTCGAGTCGCCGAAGCGGCTGTCGTTCAAGCGTGTCAGGGTGTCGTACTGGTAAAGGGCTTCAATCAGTTTCATGCTCGACTTCACATTGAGCACAAGGAGCGGCATACGCAGGCTCTCGGCAATGGCATACGCCAGCATGGTCTTGCCGGTGCCGGGCTCCCCCTTCAGCAAAAGGGGCATTTCCAGGGCCATGGAGACATTGACGATCTTGGCAAGCTCTTCGTCCAGTACATACCTGCTTGCACCACTGAATTGATGGAAATTATTTTCTGTCATTATGCTGTAACTCCAGGTTTCACGAGGTTTAGCTTCTTCAGGTCTGAGCCGGCTCACGAACGCAGTACAATCCCTCTCCCTTTAGGGCCGGCCCTAAGCACGCATTATCGGATATGCAGGTTGACTTCTTTAAGTCACCTGACTTCCAGCGGTTGATCAGGGCGGGTTCCCGAATCAGGGGACGGCTGAGTGAAATATAGTCCGCCAATCCGTCTGTTATAAGTTTTTCCGCCACCGCGTAAGAGCGGATACCCCCCACGAGCATGAGAGGAACGCCTATCTTTTCCTTGTAGCGCGCCGCAGCTTCCCTGTAAAACACCTCTTTTTCCGGGGTATCGAGCGCAGCCGCTCTCAAGGCGGAATAGGCGCCGGATGCATAGACGGTCCCGCCGCTCATTTCGATGGCATCGATCCCCGCCTGTTCGAGAAGCGCCGCAACCCGCAGCATCTCATCCACGGTGACCCCTCCGTCGACAAAATCTTCGGAATTTATCTTGATCAGGATGGGAAACCCAGTTCCCACCGCTTGCCTTACCGACTGCAGCGTTTCGAGTACGATGCGGGCCCGGTTTTCAATACTTCCACCATAGGCGTCATTCCGTTTATTGAAATAGGGAGACAAAAACTGGCTCAGCAGGTAACCGTGCGCCGCATGAATCTGCACCCCGTCGTAACCTGCTTTCTTTGCCAGGGCGGCACTCTCCCCGAAAGCCGCGACTACCTGGCCGATCTCCGCAACCGTCATCTCACGGCAGCGGGGAATGACACCGGATTCGTGCGTGGAGGGGGCGAGAGCCTCCTGGCCGGTCAACTGGGTTGCGCTGTAACACCCTCCATGGGCTATTTGCAGAGCGATTTTCCCGTCTGCCCGGTGAACGGTGTCAGTCATTTCCTTAAGCCCTGAAAGAAAAAGGTCGCCATCCGCTCCCATTTGCCATGGAGCAGCTCTCCCTTCTCTGGTGACAAAGGCAAGGCCAGTGATGATGAGGCCGACTCCTCCCTCGGCTAACCGTTTCATCAGCCCGATGAGTTTCGGCGTACAGAACCCGTCGTTATCGGCCATCCCTTCCCAAGTTGCAGAGCGGACAAAGCGGTTTGCCAGTGTCATGCTTTTTATATGAGTTATACCCAACAATTTTGACATGGCTATTCCTCCACTTCTTTACTACAAAAGATCACCCTTTCGATGTATTCCTCAAAGCGAGATATTTTTGAGGTTCTTGCCTCGTACGAAAGTACTTCGCTCGATTTTCAGACCAGTAACTCGTTTGGTAGTGTGCGGTTTTTCGCCTGTTCGCCAGAAATTGCCATGTACGTGCTGCTGGCGCGGGCAACGAGTTGCTCGTTTTCGTCCAGAACGTCGCACTCAACCAGTCCGGTCACCTTACCTTTTTTTACGACCTTGCCCAATGCCAGGATCTTTCCCTTCCAGAGCGGCTTCAGATAGTTTATTTTTAATTCCAGAGTTGCCAGTGCCTCCCCCTCATCGAGCATGGTAGCGAAGGCCACTCCCATTGCAGTATCCGCTATGGCGCAATAAACGCCCCCATGGAGTGTCCCTGAGGGGTTAACATGGTGTTCATTCATCTCGATTTCGATGACGGCCTGGCCAAGTTCCACCGATTTGACGCTGAAGCCTAGCAGTGTTGCAAAAGGCATGATCGGCTTGCCATTTTCAATCATTTTTCGGAAACGTTCTAGCATGGTTGTCATTATCTGTTTCCCCTTTCGGCTATGTTAGCAGGCCATTGGCGGGCTGCCATCTGATCTATGAGCAGGTTGATGCCGTTTACCGAACTCTCTCTCCATGTATTTTCTCTCCCCTCTCGTCTTCGCAAGCAGGATCACCCCTTCAATAAGAGCGCTAAAGGTTGTGGCAAAAAGCTCCGCGCCGGCGCAGGGCCGGCTCTCCCCGCTCTCCTTGCCTGCATTCACCATGGAGACGCGCCATTCCCATGCCAAAGTACTCTGCAGACCTCCTTAGAAAGATGTGGGCAAGCATCGTCACATCCGCGGCAGTCTTCAGTATCGTGCCTCCCCACTCAGCATGATCTCATCGAAAAATGCCCGCAGCTTATCTACCGACCGTTCATGGAGCTGAAACCGCACCCGTTCCCTCCCCGAAACATGCCCGGTAGGCTTCAACGGCAAGGCCGTCCTTATCGGCAAAGTGCCCGTTGATGGCAGGCCCATGGCCTTGCTAAGCGTCGACATCGAGATCCTTTGGTAGCCGTTCTTGTAAAAAATTGCAGCCGCTTTTCCAATAATCGCTTTCCTGGTTTCTTCAGCTTTCCCCACACTGATCCCGATCACATAACTTGATATATTTTAATATACCCGTTGGAATATTTAAGTCAAGAGAAAATAAACCATTCGGTATATTTGGCGTCGTAGATTACTCATATGTATGGCTGGCAACAAAAATATCCGATTTAATGAGGAGGGTGTTTATAAAGAAGGCGATCCTGCTGGGTCATGCTCGGTGTTAACTTCCTCAATCTTCCGCAATATTTTGAGGAAGTTGAGGGTCAGGGCCGGATTAAGCTCGGTGCCGGCCAGCGAAAGCATGATCCCCGCCGTTTTAGCGAAACTCATGGCGTCCCTGTAGACGCGCTTTGTGCGGAGCGCATCGAAGAAGTCGGAGATCATGGTGATCTGACTGCACAAATTGGTCTGCCATCCTTGCGGCACCCGGGGGTAACCGGTCATGTCATACTTCATATGATGTTCAAAGGCGGTTAGCACGGCGATGCGCGGAATGCCGGGATTATTCAGCAGGTATTCCGCTCCTCGCACCGTATGCTGGCGCATGGATTCCCAATCGCTCTCCGTGAGGTTGCCGGGGTTGTTAAGGATTTCCTCGGGGACGAACTGCTTCCCCACGTCGTGCAGCATCCCGGCTACGCCTACATCGTGGAGGAGCTGCCCTTCGAAGCCGAGAGACATCCCCTGGGCCAGATTGAGAACGCAGACATTGATGGAGTGAGTGAAGGTATACTCATCCATTCCCCGGACCGGGACAAGGGCCATGAACGGATTGGCCTCGTTGCGAAAGGCAGTGACAAACCCAGCGACAACATTGAGAACGGTTTTCAGATCGAACTGTTCGAGATTGTTGTGCACACCAAAGGTCGTTACCAGCCCCTCGATAAGGTGAGCGGGAATGGCAGAGAATGAAAGATTACCCCTTATCTCGGTATTAGGTTGACGGAGCGTGCCAACATCTACGGCGCCGAACCTGAGGTGGGGGGTCGGTTGGAAATTTCGCTCCAGCTGGTGGGCGGCCAACTGCAGCAGAAGTTCGATGTCGTCGTAGGTTGCTCCGCGGCTGATGGTTATATGTCCGATGCCGTATTCTGTCATCGCCAGGATGAGACGGTCAAGTTGAGGGTCTTTATCCAAGGGGAGGCCATTAACGAAAAGATCATCGCCTAAATGTATGACAGTTGCCGTGTCGTCCTCCATTAAGGACTCATTGAGAAAGACGAGAGATTGAGAGACCCGGGCCACGGTCAGCCGGTGCTGTTTAGAATAGAGGGCCATCGTGCCGGCTGCCTGAACGATGGTACGTACAAATTCGCTGAATAATTCTTTCTGATGGGGTGTCATGATATAATCCCCTGGAGTCCTTTAAGGGTTTCAGCGGCAAGATGGGCAATGTTTCTTCCGCCTGATGCGGAGATTTCCTCAAGGAGCAGCCGCGCCTGGGATGCGGGAAAACGGGGTAAGGTTCGGATTATCACGGTTTTTAGCTTCGCATGTTTGCCCGGATGAAGAAAACTTACGGAGAAGAGGATCTCTTTCAGTTTCGGCAGCGCTTGGACGTTGCCGATTGCTGCAAGCGCCTGCACTACTGCGCTTTTAATCTCCAGTCCGTAGTCGGCGATGCTGCCGTAATCCAGAATGACAAGCAACTTATGGACAATCTCCGGGTTACTGCTCATCTCAGCAATCTGCACCGCTGCCAGCTTTCGGGTCAGGTCGGCGCTTTCGAGATCGTGCAAGAGAAGGCTGTCCACCTTGGGATCATGGTAGCAGAGGAGGTTTTTCATCGCCTCAACGCGGACCTTGGGGTGGGGATGATTGACTAACCGGCGGACCTGTCGCTGCACCTCCTGATCACTGAAACCGCGCAGCAGGATAAGGAGGTTGCGGATAACAAACCATCGTTCATCATTCAGCCGCTCCAGTGCTGCACAACGAACCATTTCCCCGAGATCTGCGAGGCAGTCGAACCAGAAGCGGCGAAGTGAGCGGTGCGCTTCACTGAAAAGCCGCTCCATCAGAGGTACGACAAAAGGTTGACCGACTATTTTTATCAGTGAGCGGATATCCTGATGTTCCGCCCGGCCCAGCAGGGAAGCGGCATCGAGTATTTGCTGGACAAAACCTGGGTCAAAGAAGACGGCATTGTCCGAAGAGGGCGTTTCGTCGGCAATCATGCGGCAGGTTTGTTCAAGAGAACGAAAATCTCCATTGGCGAGGTAATGCGACGTAAGTCCCAACAGGTTGCGCTTGATGCCGTCCCCCCGTTCCGCGGCGGGCATTACCTTGATAATTTCAAAAATAATGTCACTGATTTTTGCTTCCAGTGAGTCGCTTTCCAGTGTCTTGCTAAGCTCGTTCAAAGCATGCATTTCCGCTGCCGGCAGGGTGTCAGTGGCAAGTATCGTCATCAGGGTTTGCTGGTAAATGAGGGGGACGAATTGCTCCAAGACGGATTCCTTTAGCAGGATCCGAACCTTTTCCGCACTTCCCGAGGTACTAATTGCGGCGTCAAGCGCCGGGGTAGATTCGGAGTTGGCGGAGAGCTTTCGCATAATCCCGAGGATCATTTCGGGAATATTTTCCCCGTGGGTTGCTACCGAGTGCATCGCTTCCAGCAGCGCTTCTCCGGGGAGCCGCTGGAGGAGCCGTTCATTGAAACCGGACATGGTATGGCTCGATTTGCAGATGTTGAGAAGAAAATCGCGGCGCAGCCGGGGAGAAATGCCTGTAATAAACGAGGCTATCTTGTTCAGGGCTTCTTCGCCCAGCTCTGAGATTCCTTGTTGCTGTGCCAGATTTGTAAAAAAATCGGCCAGTGTTTTTATTGTCTGGTAATGCGCTTCTTCTGGTATGTCGGCAAGAATGGCCTCAAAATCTTTCGCCAGTTCGGCCGGTGGGCCTGACATCAGTTGTTGCATCTTTTCCGGGGAAACCACGAAATACCCGTCAAGAAGCTTGCGGACAAAGATATCCCAAGGGTCGGCAGGCTTTCTGGACGACTCCGGGCGGAGTTCATCTGTCAGGATGAACACGGAAGGGTCAATGGCCTGAACCTTGATGGCCTTGATGCCGGCGGCAGCTATGGCGTTTTTTATACCCGCTGTTTCCCAGATTTCTTTACGCGGGCGCGAGATAATGCCGTTGAATAGATGAATATCTTCTGCCTTAAGATCCGCGGAAAATGAAATAGTGATGATGCCTAAGGAGGCGAGGATAGCGGCGTAATCCTTAAACTTGGCCATCTCGGGTCCCAACACGCCACTATTAAGCAGCATTCCCTGGGGGGAGATGCCGAGAGTGAACAGTTTGCCGTCGGCAATTAGCGGAGCGAGAGTAGTGATGGCTTTTTGTAAGGCAGCAGTGACTATCGGGTGAGATTCCGGGTATGACTGGATATGGTGGCGGCAGATAATCAGGTTCGTCACAAAGGCTATGGCCTGTTGCCGTTCAACTGCCGGATCAAACGTGGAAACGGTTGTCGAACTCATGTAAACTCCAATTTCAAAAACCGGAGAATTATTTTTGAATCATATAATCACTTACTATCCTATGTCAACAAAGTTACCGTTAAGTTCTTTTCTCATCTGAGCTTATTCTACTCGGCACTGCACAAAAAAAAGGCATATTCTCGGCGCAAGAATCCGGCGCAGTGAAAAAAGACCGGTAAATCATATAATTAAAACTATCATTAGAGCTTGGCACGGCAAATGCTATTAAACAGTCAGTCTGGTATTTTCATCCTGAATAATGTTGGCAAAGGTGCCGCCCATTTTTTTCAAATGGGGGCACTTTTTTTATAGTAACTGGTGGCGAGCGATCAGCAATCAGTTACCGGTGATTTCAAAGGATTTTACATGGCACGTCCCGACTATTATGATGCTCCCGAATGCGTAACCCATGAAAAGGGGGCCCCCAAGTTCTGCAAGAAATCGGAGCCGGGCGAAGGAACAGAACGGAGTTGCGCTTACGACGGGGCCCGGGTGGTTCTCATGCCGATAACCGATGTAATCCATCTTGTGCACGGGCCTATCGCCTGTGCAGGCAACTCGTGGGACAACCGGGGTGCCCGCTCAAGTGGCCCCCAACTCTATCGGCGCGGCTTTACCACCGAAATGCTTGAAAACGACGTGGTTTTTGGCGGGGAGAAAAAGCTGTACAAGGCAATCATCGATCTGGCTGGACGCTACCCCGAGGCGAAGGCGATCTTTGTCTACGCAACCTGCGTCACTGCCATGACGGGTGACGATATCGAGGTGGTCTGCAAAGCCGCCCAGGAAAAAGTTGCCGTACCGCTGATTCCGGTCAACACCCCCGGTTTTATCGGTGACAAGAATATCGGCAACCGCTTGGCCGGCGAGGTCCTGTTCAAGTATGTTATCGGCACGGCCGAGCCCCCCAGCTTAAACCCCGGGGTGGAGCCAGATTACGACATCAACCTTATCGGTGAATACAACATCGCCGGTGATTTATGGGGGATGCTCCCGCTTTTCGACAGGCTGGGTATCCGGGTTCTCTCCTGCATTAGCGGCGACGCCCGCTTCGAGGAGCTGCGCTACGCCCACCGGGCGAAGCTTAATGTCATCATCTGCTCCAAATCCCTGACCAACCTGGCGAAGAAGATGCATAAAAAATACGGTATGCCCTACCTGGAAGAGTCGTTTTATGGCATGACCGACACCGCCAAGGCGCTGCGGAATATCGCCCGGGAACTGGACAATGCGGTAAACGGCCTAGAAAAACGGACCATGCAGGAAAGGGTGGAGAGGCTGATCGAGGAAGAAGAGGCGAAATGCCGCGGGCGGATCGCCCATTACCGGGCGCGCCTCGAAGGGAAACGGGCAGTGCTCTTCACCGGTGGGGTGAAGACCTGGTCGATGGTCAACGCGCTTCGTGAGCTCGGCGTTGAGATCCTCGCCGCCGGGACGCAGAACTCCACCCTGGAGGACTTTTACAGGATGAAGGCCCTCATGCACAAGGACGCCCGGATCATCGACGACACCAGCACGGCCGGCCTTTTGCAGGTCATGTACGAGAAAATGCCCGACCTGATTGTGGCTGGCGGGAAGACCAAATTTCTGGCGCTAAAGACCCGGACGCCGTTTCTCGACATCAACCATGGCCGTACGCACCCCTATGCCGGGTACGAGGGAATGGTGACCTTCGCGAAACAGCTTGACCTGACGGTAAATAACCCCATCTGGCTGGTACTTAATTCGCGTGCCCCGTGGGAAAAGTTGATTGACGAGGTGAGCGCCGACGTTGAGCGGGCCTTCGGCCATGCCGCGGCCCATCTGGGGGAAGAGTTGAAAGAATCGCGGGTAAAGGTGCCGGGCAAGAGCGCCGCTGTCAACCCGCAGAAGAATTCCCCGGCCCTGGGTGCGACACTGGCCTATCTCGGCATCGACAGAATGCTGGGGCTCCTCCACGGTGCGCAGGGATGCTCCACCTTCATCCGCCTCCAGCTTTCCCGGCATTTCAAGGAGTCGATCCCCCTCAATTCTACCAGCATGAGTGAGGATACCGCCATTTTTGGCGGCTGGGAGAACCTGAAGAAGGGGATCAAGCGGGTCATCATGAAGTTCGAGCCGGAAGTGGTCGGTATCATGACCTCGGGGCTCACCGAAACAATGGGGGATGACGCTCAGAGCGCCATCGTCCAGTTCCGCCAGGAAAACCCGGAGCATGCGGGGATTCCGATCATCCATGCTGTAACCCCCGATTATTGCGGCTCCCTGCAGGAAGGATACGCTGCGGCGGTGGAGGCGATTGCGGCTACCCTGCCACTAGAGGGGGAGCGGATCAAGGGGCAGGTCACCATCCTTCCCGGGGCATTTCTGACACCGGCGGATGTAGAAGAGATAAAGGAGACCTGCGAGGCGTTCGGCCTTGACCCGCTTGTCATCCCGGATATCTCCTGCGCCATGGACGGTCATATCGACGAGACCGTGTCGCCACTCTCGACAGGTGGGACCCCGGTGGGGCGGATCAGGCTGGCGGGCCGGAGCGAGGCGACCATCTACCTGGGGGATTCACTGGCAAAAGCCGCGGAGCTCCTCAGGGAGAGGTTCGATATCCCCGTATATGGCTTCACCTCGATCACCGGCCTGGCCGAGACCGACCTCTTCATGGAGACCCTCGGCGTCATCTCGGGGAGGGCGGTGCCGGAAAAGTTCCGCCGCTGGCGGAGCCGCCTCATGGACGCCATGGCCGATGCCCATTACCAGTTTGGCACGAAAAAAGTTGCCCTGGCCCTTGAGGCGGACCTTCTCAAGATTATGACGAACTTCCTTGCCGGACTGGGGTGCGAAGTCAAGGCGGCCATTGCTGCCACGCGCGTCAGGGGGCTCGACCGACTCCCGGCGGAAAATATCTTCGTCGGCGATCTGGAGGACCTGGAGGAGGCGGGAAAAGGGGCAGACCTTCTGGTCGCAAACTCTAATGGTCGGCAGGCGGCCGCGAAACTCGGAGTCAAAGCGCATCTGAGGGCGGGTCTGCCGGTTTTCGACCGGCTCGGAGCGCATCAGAGAATGTGGGTTGGCTACCGGGGGACTCTGAATCTCCTCTTCGAGACAGCGAACATATTTCAGGCAAATGCGCAGGAGGCTCAGAAACAGGCGCACAACTAAAAGGAGTGGTCATTTTTCGCCCTGGCGTTGTTGTCTGTCAGGATAGCGTGCTCGACGTGCTTCCTCGGGCGCCTTGCCAGAACGAAAAATCCCTCGCTCCTTGGAAAATGGAAGAGGTATCTTATGAAAGTGGCATTTACTAGCAAGACCGGCGAGATGATTGATCAGCACTTCGGTATGACTGAAAGCTTTACCATTTGGGAGATGAGTCCCGATGACGCCTATCCGATTGAAACTATTCAGTTGGAACAGCACGATGGTGACGAGGAAGACAAGATCGCCGCCCGGGTTGCTCTCCTTAAGGATTGCGCGATTGTCTACACCATGCAGATAGGTGGTCCGGCAGCGGCCAAACTGGTTGCAAACAAGATCCAGCCGATGAAGACAGCCACCGAGGTTCCGATTGCCGAAATCGTCGCCAAACTCCAGGGAGTGCTGCGGAAAAACCCGCCGCCATGGCTCAGAAAAGCGCTGTATAAGGGAACACCGCAGTCGTTTACAGAGGAATGATTTGTCTCAGAGAGATCATTTGTCACGCCCGTCCGGCGCAGCAGGGCGAAATGACTTGCGCACCCACAAAGACAAGCAAGGAGAATTAAAGCAATGGCTTACATTACTGGATTAACAAGAGACAAGCAAGAGTGGACCCCCGAATTCGTCAAATCCATAGACGACGAACTTTGCATTGGCTGCGGCCGCTGTTATAAGGTCTGTGCCCACAATGTACTGGAGTTCGAGGAGGTGGACGAGGAGGATTCGGCCAAAATGTTCATGAAGATCGAAAACCCCGGCAAATGTATTGGCTGTCAGGCATGCGGCAGGACCTGTTCGAAGAAGGCGTTCAGCTTCGAACCGGTGCTCATGTAATTTTGTAGGGGGCGGCTCCTTGTGGTTGCCCATGTCAAGGACAGGCACGGGGGCCAGCCCCTATACAAGGAGGTAACCATGCTAATAGCTGTAGCATCCAAAGACGGGAAAGAGATCAATCAGCATTTCGGTCATGCGGAGCGATTCCTGATTTATGATGTAGAGGGAACTGCCGCTACCCTGGTAGACGAGAAGAAGGTGGAAAGATACTGCTCCTATGATGCTGACCATCCGCTCCGCAACCATATCCTCCGGAAAATTGCCGAGGCTCTGGCCGGGTGCCGGGCCCTGCTTTGCGCTCAGATCGGGCAGGGGCCGCAGATGGAGATGGAGCGGCTTGGCATAGATACGTTCGTAGTGGAAGGACCGATCAGGCCGACACTCACGGAATTGGCGAAGGTTTTGTGAATTCCTACAACCATTGCAACCTTCCCCCCTGGGTCATTGCATCGCGTCATTTCAACGATAATCCGCAACAGCTGGAGATTCAGGGGGTACGCCAGGCAAACCGTTTCCTTTTCAGGAAACTCGACGACATTCCTTCGGTCGAGGAGCGGGGCGAAATCTTTAACGACTACATGTCGGTTAAGTTCCAGCTCCACCAGTGGCAGAACCAGGCGACCGACAAGGCCAGAAGGAGTCTGAAGAACAGCTACCTCCGCTATCTCCGCGGCTGGATGATGGATTCTAACTCTATAGAGGGGGCGGTCCTCAAGGGGTGGGTGGAGAGCCGCATAGGCTTGCCCCCGGCTTTTCACAAGGCGCGGATCTGCGGCATCCATTGCGAAGAGTATCTGCAGTATGCGATTGACCGTACCAAGGGGAGCGCGAGGACCAACGCCATTAATTCGCAACTCGACCTTCTCTATGAATATTGTCAGTACGAGCTAACCAGAAAGCTGCCCGGCGAGTGCCGGCTGACCCTCTATCGCGGCGTCTACGACGCCAGCGAGCACGACGTGCTGGGAAACCTCGGCAAGAGGGAGCAGATCGTTCGCCTCAATAACCTATCATCCTTCACTTCCCACGAGGAAAGGGCCTGGGAGTTCGGCTTCACGGTTTGGGAAGTCAAAGTACCCATAGCGAAAATTTTCTTCTTCAATGACCTCATCCCTAACATCATCATGAAAGGGGAGGGCGAATACATGGTGATCGGCGGGGAATATCAGGTACGGGTGGTGCCGTGCACGATATAGAGACTTGAGACCAAAAACCTGAAGCCACTGGTCGCTGGTTATTTCTTATCGATGATAGTCCCCGCCATTATGGGTGGCCAGCACATGCAAGGACAGGCAATAACGTACACTTAAGCTTCTGCAAGGAAGCCCCATATCTTCTTGAACTTGTCCGTAAACTTCATCAATGTGGCGGGAGTCACACAGATGATGTAACTAGCCAATATGCCTGATAATTAAACAGCTCTGTTTTTTGACATAACTCCAAACCTGCCTCCATATATTTTTTGTTACCCCCTCCCCTGGAAATAAAAAACAAGGAGCATTTTCACTCCCGGTCTGATCATCTTTATTTATCCGCCAGCTTTTTATGCATGCGCCAAGTGCATAGCCGTCAGTCTCGCCATACAGCATCTAACCATGTTGTTGTGGTAGTTAATGGCATTTCCATCCTACCCCCCGCCCTCTGCCGCTCCTTCGCTTCAGCTTCCAACATCGAAAGCGTTCGGTGGCGGCTATGGTCAAGTGACGCGCGCGCCATTATCTTTTCAGGGCGCATGGAATAGGTGCCGGTCTGAAGGATGGAGGGGAGGACTTCGGATGTCACCCAATTTTCAAACTTCTCCGCGCTGGGGAGTTTCGAGCGCATGATGAGCCGGTACACGTCGCGTCCAGGGATGATGAACTACTTCACTTGACGACCTAACGAATCGTTAGTTAGTGTTTCTTCTGCACCCTTACAATGGTTGGTTATTGCCTTGCTTGGGTTCGTATACCCCAGCACATCCGCCACATCCTTCGCCACTAACCACGGCTCTCCATGCTTATCAATCACGTGGATGGTAAGGCCATTGAAGAAGAGTACTCCGCCAGAGTGTCAATACTACTGATACCATTTTTCATCATCATCCAGCATGCGTGTCATGCCCGTAGACCACGTTCGCCACACCCTGAAGCCTTATGTTTAACATAGGCAGGATTCGTTGATGAGCCACATTGATCTATTTTGACCTGCTATATACAATGTAAATGTCAGCTTTTCATCATAGCCAAGACGGCTTAACACTTCTCTCTTTTGGCCTAATACACAAATTGTGTGTAGCAGCTTTTCATCGTCGTCCAACCTTCTGACTGCCTATGGCGCCAGTAATGTTTACGGCATCCTTTTCATCATCATCTAGCTGGTCGGTTGCCATTTTACGGGAAATGAGAACGAGGGAGTAGAGGCCAGATTCGTTGATGATATTTGTAACTCCTGCCTGACCCCCTAAGTTGAACTTAGCCAGTTCGTCAGAGTCCAATCGCTGAATAGCGACTGTGGTGTTGGTCAACTCTGACCCCGCGCATATCTCCCCGGCCACGAACCACGGCTCGACATGCTTCTCAGCTGTCCTTAAGGAGCACCGGGATCAATCCCAGGGTGACGCGCTTTGCCTCCGTGAACTGCGGACGGTATCGGAATGAAGCGCGCGTAAAATCCCAGCCGAGCGCGTGGAGGGTTGGATGGCCTGCGCGCGCAATCCTTTGCAGGGCCATGCCGCCACTCCCATAAGCCGGTTCGTCTTCCTGACATTTTCGCTCGACCCCCGTATCCAACGATTCACCATTTTCCAATGATCCGATTTTTTCTCAGATTTTTCCAAATTTTTTTAGATTTTCCGAGTTCGGCCCGGCTGAATCGATAAATCCGTTACATTAAAAGCAGAAAGGCCAGGATAACCCGGCCTCGTCTTCAATATTCAGTTCGAGTCTTCATTACCTACCCACAAACGACTCGAACTGAGAGAGAATCTTAAGCTGTCTGTTTACATAGGACTGTGTGATCTACCAGGGGGAACGGGACGTCGCCGTCTAACGCTCAAAGGATGGCGGCGAAGTGAGGGGATTTGCTTCTATCGACTGACTGTCCGCGCTCGTTAGCCATATCCCCAACCGGGGCGAATAGATGTTGCGCACGGATATTACAGTAAAGCCTCGCGGGGGATACGACGCAAAGTTGGGTTGAAGGAGGCTGAGCCAGTCAACTCTTCCTGCTCGTCTTAGCAAAGAAAGGGGTATATTGCTGGATAACTTTCGACCCTTTGCATGAGGTGCAGGTTATCTCTCCTTTGTCGTGCTCTGACATGCTTATAAGAAGTGTAAATGTTTTGCGGCATTCTTCACAGAGATATTCGTAGGTCGGCATGGTTCCCCCTCCTTCCAGACAAGAATATTTGCTGTGTGGGGTATATGATATAAGTGTAAAAGGTTATGCAAATTTGTCAATGGCTCTTTTCCAACAAGTTAACCAATTCATTTATAGTGGGCGCGCCCGAAAGAAGGGTATACCGCTACCGCCTCCCCTGCGTGGACAAATCTAGTCATCTGGGAAAAAAGTCTTTCAATTTGAAATCCGGCTAGTTTAAACAATGTGTTTTTATCTATCATCATTATGTCTAATGTTACTACCTGCCTACATGCTGCCTAGGTGAATGCTCATAACAAACCCCGCCCGGGCTACGCCCGGGCGGGAAGAGTCGTGACAATTTAGTTCCTGCTATTCCACCTTGCCTTTCATCGCCCTTATCCGCTCCATAATTTCCCCCTTGACGGCTTCGAGATTGAAACTCGCCCCGCGCTGCATCGGCGGGAACTCGATAAAGGTCGGAGCGAATTCGGCGATCTTCTTTTGAAGGAAAACAAAGCGCCAGAACTCGTGGATGTAGAAATCCGGCATATAGTAGGCGGAACCCATGTTGCCCTTCCAGATCTGCATCCGCTCGTATGGATCGAGCCGGAGGTTGGTGAGGGTCGGCATATCCAGATGAACCGTGCCCCCTGTCCATCCGTCATGCTGATCGATCAGCCGGAATTTCCAGTCGTCAATCCGAACCGCGCCCAGGGTGCCCTCGGCGAAGTAGAAGATTTCATGCCGGTTGGAAGGTCCCTTGCCGGTCAGCATATCCAACTGGTTGTAACCGTCGAGGTGAACTTTATAGTTGGTGTCTCCTAGTTTTTTCCCATGCTTCAGTTCTTCAGCAATGTTTGGATTGCCTGCGATGGCGACCAGTGTCGGGAAAAAGTCCAGACCAGACACGATGCCGTTCTGGACCTTGCCGGCAGCAAAGGGCGTGTTGCCGCCATCGGGCCAGGTAAAGTTCTCCGCGCCGTTGTCGGTAGTGAACACGACGATCGTGTTGTCATCAAGCCCCTCGGCTTTCAGCTTATCCATGATGCCGCCGACGACGTCGTCTAGCTGTGACATCACGCCTTATTCCAGATACCAACCGCTGTCGCCTGTCAGCTTGCCAGCGTATTTCGGCGACAGGTGCGAGATGATGTGCGCGCGGGTGGGATTGACCCACAGGAAGAACGGCTTGCCGGCCGCCTTGGCCTTGTCGATAAACTTCAAGGAGTAGTCGAGGATGTCCTCGTCGATTGTCTCCATATTGTGCTTGATGCCGGGCATGGGGTGTGGCGGCAACGGTCCCTCATCTTCGATTCGTTGCTTGCCGATCTCGCCCCAGCGCGGCTGCTCCGTCGGATCATCGGTCGTGGTGGCGAAGCAGTGGATCAGGTTATGCGGTCCCACGACATCTTTTAGTGCTGCCGGATAGGAGTGCCAGAACGGGCCTTCCATCGCATCTAGGTGATAGAGATAACCGAAATACTCGTCGAACCCGTGCACGGTTGGCAGATAGCGGTTGAGGTCGCCCAGATGGTTCTTGCCGAACTGGCCCGTGGCATAACCCATCGCTTTAAGCGCGGTTGCGATCGTAGGGGCCTCGTCGGGAATGCCGACTGTGGCACCTGCCTGGCCGACCGTAGTTAGGCCGGTGCGGATCGGCAGTTCCCCGGTGATGAAGTTCGCACGTCCGGCGGTGCAGCTCGGCTCGGCGTAGTAGTCGGTGAAGCGCATGCCCTCGCTGGCAATCTTGTCCAGGTTCGGCGTCGTCGAATACATGAGGCCCTCGTGGTAGGCGCCGATGTTGGACCAGCCGATATCGTCGCCCATGATGACGACGATGTTGGATTTGTCCGCTGCGGCAGCCAGTCCGGCCGCCAGGGTGATAAGGGCCAACAGCACAACAAGTACTATAAAGACTTTTTTCATATCTGCTCCTTTCTGTTAGAGGGACATTTTATTGCTATGAAAGTGCACCCAGTATTTTGTGGATTCACCTCCTTTTCCACTTGTTCGCTTAGCCATACAACGGCTAAATAATTGTCACCTCCTCCGTGCTGATGTCGAACAGGAGTTCTTCACCGAAGACGGTCTGGTTGGCTTACTCATCGGATGCGAGGGATGTCATACTCTTGGCAGTGGCCGATTGGTTTTTCCATATTCCTTCGGGATAACCGTCTATGGGGCGACTTCGGACTTTGCCCCATAGTTGATTGTTCGAGATTCGAGCAAACCGAAAATAAAATGGAGATACGTCATAAGTTGTTGTAATCAAGGATTTAGAAAGAAGAAAGGTAGGGTGAGTGCGTGAGCCAAGGGACGATATACCGGCTTCTAGATGATATTTCGCCCTTTTCGTTGCAAAGGTTTATGTCGAATTTTTGATTCCAGGAACAAAGGGTCTACTCAGTGGTAAGTATGGGGTGAACAGAGCAAGCAGCGCAGAGGGGAGATTTGCGCGCCTCCCCCTGTGGTCTGTTTGGTCAGCCTTTTCTCTTATCTAAAGGAATGGGGATTACTTGGCCCCCACGCATGCAAGCGCGGCGTTTTCCAACTCTGCGGCAACTCCCCAGGACGCACAAAGACAAGCGGGGCAAGTTGCAAGGCGCTCTTGACCACGAAAGAGCCTTGAAAGCCGTCTATGGCTCGGAAGTAGGGGGGCAACGTCTTTCGGGTCGCTAGGAGCGGCCTTGTGCCCGAATTTGACAGGGGCAACGCTCCCCGCAGGTCGTCGGATATATCACGTTCGGCGCGTCCGGTGGCAACCGCGTAACGGAATATCTGGCTACAATGAGTCCTTACCCGGCGGGCGGTGTCAAGCGCTCCCCTCGATTCCATCCGGCACAATACTTTTAGCAGTTCAGGTGGAGTGATCTCCCCAATGGGACGCGCCCCTATGAGAGGAAATACTTGTTGTTCCAATCTGGTTTTGGCCGTATCGGCATGATCCGCCGTCCACGTATTAACGAGCTTGGTATGCCATTCGCGAGCAACCACTTCAAAGCTGTTTGCTGCCGATTCCTCCCGTGACTCCTACTGAGCCTTCTTTATTTCGGAAGGGTCAATACCACTGGCAAAGTGCTTGCGGGCGTCCTCGCGGAGCTGCCTGGCGTCGGCTAGCGATATAACAGGGTAGACACCGAAAGCCATTGTCTTGCGCTTGTCACCGTGGCGATAGTCAAAGCGCCAAAACTTTCCACTTGTGGGAGTGACCAGCAGGAAGAGGCCATAACCGTCCATGATTTTGTACATCTTGTTTTTCATAAACAATAAATAACCCGCGATTTAAGCAGGGTTATGTACGGTGTTGGATTATTTTGGATTTAAATGTGTTGCCAGTGGCGACAACCGCACAAGTTGCTCTGCCAGCGTTGAGACCTCGGCCAGCACCGCCCGGTCCATCTTTTTCAGCCATCTTTTCGGGATCTCCTCCATGCCAAAGTAGGCGCCGGCGAGCATTCCCGCGATGGCGCCGGTGGTATCGGCGTCTCCCCCCTGGTTTATCACTCCGATCAGGCAATCCTCGAATTTGCGCGCTTTAAAAAAATAATGAAATACCGTCTGCATGGTGTCCACCACATATCCGGTGGCTAGCCCCCGGTATGGCTCAAAACGAAAGTTTTCGTATTGCGTAAAGAGCCCTTCCAGTTCTCGGCGCAGCCTGGCCTTTGAATGAGCCGTCAGGGCAAGATGGATCAATCTGCCGAAAAAGATACAGGCGGCATCGGAAAGGTTATTGTTATGGGTCAGATGGGCCTGCTCAATGGCATATTCGGCCAGGAGACTGTCGTCACCCAGAGTGAAAAGGGCTATCGGCAGCATCCTCATGCATGCGCCGTTGCCAGCTCCCCACTGGTTGTAAGGGACTGCCAACTCACCCTTGAGCATATAGTTCCTGATCCCCTTTCGGCAGGTGTCGCCCACGTCGATAGGCCGCGATTTCATCCACTCCGCAAAATTGTCGGCTATCCCCCGCAAAGACCACCCTTTTGCTGCAATTATGGCCCGGGCGATGCAGAGCGACATCTGGGTATCGTCGGTCACCTGCCCTGGCTTGAGCCTCAACCACCCGCCCCCCACGATTTCATACAGTATGCCGTAACGCGCCTTGATCTCATGGGTGGTCATGAACTCGACCGGGGCGCCGAGCGAGTCGCCGATAGCCAGGCCGACAAAAGCGCTCCTGGCCCGGGACAAAATTTCCTGCAAGGTTATCGGATCAGGCATATATAAGTGCGCATGCAATAAGCAATCCCGACACCGACAGTGCTCCATACCAACTCATACGGTGCTGGCTTGAAGGGAAACGGTGAGGGCGAGAGGCACCTATTTTTTTATCAGCCCGATTATCCCTGAATTATTCTGCATCATACCTTGGCTGCTGAACCTTTATCTGCCTAATAAATAATCATGCTCATCGGCAATCAGTTGCAGCAAGGGCTTTGCCAATCAGGCAATGACAGTGCAAATGCCCTGAAACAGGGATATTTCAGCTTCATTAAATAACTGGCACGTAAAATGCCAATAGAAGAAACAGCAGGTTAAGGCAATAATTTAAATGTTAAGGCAACGGGGCCCTGCGGAAATCTTCCGCGGGGCCCTTATCGTTTCGCAAGGAAACGGGCAAAAGGTTGAAACTCGGGGCCTTCAGCCGGTTGCCGAAGGGAGCTGAAAATGGCGACGAAATGCAATCAACGGGGGAATATCCATGGCCACCCCTGTTTTGGCGGCAATCATCACAAGAACGGTCGCATCCATCTGGCGGTGGCGCCGAAATGCAATATCAAGTGCGGGTACTGTACCCGTAGGCATGACTGCGCCAATGAGTCGCGTCCCGGCGTAACGAGCAGGATACTGACTCCGCAGGAGGCGCTGGAGAGGGTGCGGGAGGTTATGGCGAGCAATATCCTAGGCCCTATCATCAAGGTGGTCGGCATTGCCGGTCCCGGTGATCCGCTGGCCAATGAGGAGACATTTGAGACGTTTCGCCTCATTGGCAAAGAATTTCCCGATCTTATCAAATGCATGAGCACCAACGGCCTGCTTCTTCCGGAGAAGATAGATCTCCTGCACGACCTCGACCTGCACAGTCTTACGGTTACGGTCAACGCCCTCGACCCGGAGGTGGGGGCGCGGATTTACGGGCACATTCTCTACCGCGGCAGACGGTATACCGGCATGGAAGCGGCACGCATCCTTATCAACGGCCAACTGGAAGGAATCGAGCGGGCAGCCGGGTATGGAATGACGATAAAAGTGAATACGGTCCTCATTCCCGAAATAAATGACGACCAGGTGCCGCTTATTGCCCGGAAGGTCAGGGAGATCGGGGCCTTTGTGATGAACGTCATGCCGCTGATCCCCCAGGCCGATTTTGCCGGCATCGCGCCGCCGTCTCTGGAAACGCTGGAAATGGTCAGGACGGCCAATGAGCAGATCATCGGCCAGTTCAGGAATTGCCGGCAGTGCCGGGCCGACGCTGCCGGGCTTATTGGCGAAGATGTTAAATTCGCTGAAGCAGGGTGCGCAGTGCCTAAGCAATGAAAATCGACCGGTTTAGGCATGAAGACCTGAGAGTTTTTCTCGCCCTTGCCGCTGAAGAGAATTGGATCTGCGGACGATGGGAGTTCGATTTTCTTTTGCAGCATTTTCCGCAGGGGTGTCTGGCCATGCGGATGGACGATACGCCGGTTGCCTTCATCACCGCCATTAAATACGGGACGAGTGGCTGGATCGGAAATCTCGTTGTCCGCAGGGATCTGCGAGGAAAAGGGTACGGGAGCGCCCTTATGCAGAAAGCCCTGACGGCTCTTCTGAGTGCCGGGGTTAGAACAGTCTGGTTGACTGCATCCGAGGCGGGGAAATTCATTTATGTGCGGCTTGGATTTTCCGCCATCGATATGGTGAAGCGCTGGCGTGGGACAGCGTGTGGCGGAGGCGATGGCGTAACCGGCACATATTCCAAGGCCGACATGCTGGCGATGGATCAAGCTGGTTGGGGTGACACACGGGAGGCGATCCTTTCGGAGGCGCTAAAACATGGAACGCTTACCTTTCGTGACGGCGGTTTCCTGGTCAGCCAACCTACCGGCTGCGGGGTGCAAATGGGACCATGGGGGGCGAATGGGCCGGAGACGGCAAGCAAGCTTCTCGATGCCGCCCGGGCCCGGGCCGGGGAGGGAACGTGGCTCTTCCTCGATACGCCGGAGCTAAATGGCGATGCGGCGCCGCTCCTTAACAGCCGGGGATTCGCCGTAAGGGGAAGCGCCCTGCTCATGTTTCTGGGCGAGAAACCTGACTATAAGCCTGGCCACATATATGCTTTGGCCAGTATGGGGAGCATGGGGTGATCGTTTAGGCATCTGTTTTATTTACAGAAGACCCGGCCCGGCAGTTTTGAGAAACCTGCCGGGTTTTTCGTATAAAGATGGTGGCAAGTGCTGTTTTATTAATTATTCGCTAAACCGGGCTTGAAAAATTCCGGTTTAGCACGCAAAATATAACTATACTCTGTTCACTGAGGTCAGCCCATGCTGTTCATCATCCAGAACGACCCGGAAGTCCCTCCTGGCAATTTCAGCGACACCATTGTCGAGTTGCAGGTCCCATGCCGCATAATCCACCCTTACAGCGGCGATGCACTCCCGTCGGCCAGGAATATTTCCGCAGCCATAGTCCTCGGCGGGGGAATGGGGGTGCACGAAATGGCAAAACACCCATTCCTCGTCGGGGTGAAGGCATTTATTAGGGAATGTGTCCAAAGAAAAACCCCATTCCTTGGGGTCTGCCTAGGCAGTCAGCTTCTTGCGGCGACACTCGGGGGGCTGGTTACCACCGATTCGCCATGCGCTGAAAAGGGAACCCTGCCGGTGGTCCTGACCGCCGCGGGGGAGGAGGATCCACTCTTCGACGGCATTTCCAAAGAGTTCATCTCTTTCCAGTGGCACAATGATTCGTTCGAAATCCCCCCGGGTGGAACCCACCTTGCTTTTTCCGCCGCCTGTCCCGGCCAGGCATTCCGTTTCGGTTCATGTGCCTGGGGAACTCAGTTCCATCCGGAAGTGGACTGTCCCATCGTCGACAGCTGGGCACGCTGGACAGATGAAACAGCGCAGCGGGCGGGTCAGTTCCTGGCCGACTTCGCCCACACTGAAAAGATCTACCGGCAGGTTTCCCGCCGTCTCCTCGGCAATTTTCTCCGGCTGGCGGGCTTTACTTAATTCTGTACGACAGATATTTGAAATGTCAGTCCCAGGTTTCTTGTTTTCAAGTTCAAGGAAAAATAAAGAACTTTTTTCTCCTGAAAGTGGTGATGTCGATGAAAAACCTTGAAGTAAGGCGCGAAATAATGATCAGCAACCACCTGGCGGGCCGGGGGATCAGTGATCCTAAAGTCCTGGCGGCGATGCGGGAGGTTCCCCGGGAGGAGTTCGTGCGTCCAGAACTTATGGAACAGGCTTACGAGGACCATCCGCTCCCCATCGATGAAGGGCAGACCATCTCCCAGCCTTATATGGTGGCCTACATGGCAGAGTCCCTGGAGCTTGCGCCAACCGACAGGGTTCTGGAGATCGGCACTGGCTCCGGATATTCGGCGGCCGTGCTGAGCAGGCTCGTTGCGGAGGTCTATACGGTTGAACATTTTGCCACTCTGGCGACGAGCGCCAGTGAGCGCCTGCTGAGGCTCGGATATGACAATATACGGATCTTCGTGGGTGACGGCACCCTTGGCTGGCCGGAGCACGCTCCCTATGACGCTATTGTCGTAACTGCTGGCGCGCCGCGGGTGCCGGAGCCACTCCTGGGTCAGCTTGTCATCGGCGGGAGGCTCATCGTTCCGGCCGGTCCCAACTACTTCGTGCAGACCCTCATCCGAGTGCGCAGGGTCAAAAAGGACGAGTACAAACAGGAAAACCTCATGGCCGTTCAGTTTGTACCGCTTATCGGCGCCGCCGGCTGGTAATAATAAGGTCCAAGGTTCGGGTTTGATGTTAGAGATTTGAGATTAAGTTTTCAACAGGGAACAGTTTTTAGACTCGCAATATTGTCGTCATTTGTTTTTTCAAGACATGTGTGGAAAAACAAAGAGGAGGTGCACTATGGGAAAAGGAGACAGGCGGTCGCGGCGAGGTAAGATCTGGCGGGGAACAACAGGTAAAAACCGCCCCAGGAAAAGAAAAGAGACAGTTGAAAAAGAAACGAAAAAGAAGAAGTGACTACACGGGAAAGCCCGCCAAAAGCGGGCTTTACGTTTTTCAGATACGCACCCTGATCGGCATTATGACGCTCGTTATCCCCTCCCACTGGAGGCGGCGCTGGATGGCGAAGGCAGTCACGTTGTGGAGCATCTTGTGGTAGAATTTTTCCAGGCGAAAGGTGAGCTGGCCGGTGAATACAGTGGAGCGGGGGTATTCCTTCGCGACCTCCCTGCATTGCTTTACGGCGCTCTCCATGACGTCGGTCGCCACCTCCATCCGGTATTCAGCCGCAAAACCGAGCCGACGGGCCAAGTCCACGTACTTCTGCAGGTTGTTGCGCACTGAATCCTCCAAGGCCTCGATTTCCTTAATCCCCTTGAATGATCCCGAGTCGATGACAGCCACCGAAACGAAGATGATGTTTTTGTACAATCGGGGAAAGGTGGAGATGACGGAGAGGAGGGTGTGGATGCCGAAGCCGCTGTAAGCGGAAACTAGCTGTACGGCGGTCTGGTCGTTGTGATTGAGAGGGGCATTGTTGACCGGGCCGCTGGTGGGAAAGTCGAGAAGGGTCTCGTCGAGCTGGGCCATACCCTTGCGGACCTTCAGGTAATGGCTCTTGATCACGTAGCAGAGGGATATAACCACCGAAGTGATGAGAATGGTCATCCATCCCCCTTCGGTGAATTTCTCAAAGGTGGTGATGACGAGAATCGTGACGCAGAGCACCAACCCCACCAGGTGCACGGAAAGATGCCGCATCCACTGCGGATCTTCCCTGTGCCGCCGGATGAAGAAGCGGGACATCCCCAGTTGGGATAGTGAAAATGTAATGAAGACGTTGATGGAGTACATGACCACGAGGGCATCGACCGAACCGTGGGTATAGAGGAGGAGGAGGATAGAGGCAACCCCCATGAGGACAACCCCGTTACGCATGGTGAGCCGCTCGGACAGGGCGGCGAAACGATGTGGGAACCAGGAGTCTACCGCCATGTTGGCCATGACCCGTGGCCCATCCACAAAACCGGTCTGTGCGGCGACAAGAAGGAGTGCCCCCTCGGAAAAAATGGTGACGAAGGCTATCCAGCTCCCAAATGGCCAGCCTGCGAAGAGCCCATCGGCAAGAACTGCGTTGAGGGTCTTCCCCTCCACCGGTTTCACACCAATGAGAGAGTAGCAGACAAACAAAACGCCGGCGGTAAATGCGAGGGACGTAGCCATATAGATCATGGTCCGTTTGCCCGTCTGCACCTGCGGCTCGCGCATGATCTGGAGGCCGTTGGAGACCGCCTCGATCCCGGTATAGGTGCCGCCCCCCAGTGAGTAAGCGCGGAGAAACAACAAAATGATGCCGAACATCCCGATGGTAGAAATATCATGATGGAGGCCGATTTTGAAATCGCTTGCCAAGGGGGCGAATCGGTCGGTGTGAGTAAACAACCCGTCCAGGAGCATCAATATATGTGTTAACACGAAGGTGGCAAAGATCGGCGCCAGGACGGTAATGGATTCCTTGACCCCTCTGATATTGAGGATGATCAGCATGAGGGCCAGGATACAGGCAACCGGGACCTTGTAGTGAGAGTAACCCAACGGCAGGTAGCTGAACAAGGCGTCTACGCAGGCGGCGATGGAGAGGGTGATGGTCAGGACATAATCCACAAGGAGGGCACTTCCGGAAATGACCCCGGCCTTTTCCCCGAGCATGTGGGTGGCCACGATGTAGCCGCCCCCACCGTGGGGGAAATGCTCTATGATGCGGGAGTATGCATAGGAGATGATGAAGACGGTCAGGGCAGTTGCCACGCCGAGTGAGATGGCCAGATAGGCGTGACTTCCAAGAGCCCGGAACGCCTCTTCCGGGCCATAAGCCGATGAGGAAAGGCCGTCGGCGCCAAGTCCGACCCAGGCCAGAATCGGGATTAGGGACATCTTATGGAAGATGTGGGGGTCCCTGACCTCTTTGGGCGCGCCGAAGACGGTACGCCAGATCTTGCCGAACACCCCTCCCCGTTGTTCTTCTTCACTGCTTTTTATCATGCATCCTCCATGCTTGTCTGAATATAAATGTTTGCTATTTATCCCCCATACCGCAATCTGGCGGTTACCTGGGGTTGGCAAATAAAAAAACCGTTGGCAAAAGACCGGCGGTTTATAATCGCTGTCATAGCCCTTCCAAATGTCTACGAGGTTAGCTGACGGGGTTGGGCTTGAAAGTGCCCGATCCTGATTCCTCTCGTCGTTGAGAGCCATCAGGAATTCGCCCCAAAACTCGGGTCCCCCGCACCCGCTCTTCGTCGAACGGGTCTCGGCTGCAGTTTTATTTTTAAGATGCAGAGGATATACTCTTTTGATTTTTTCTGTCATGATGAAAATTTGTGGTTTAGGGGGTAGTGCAAGACAGAGGCGCTTACAGCCTATCGGCTAGCTGCTTTACGATGGCTGCATTTGCCCGGTTGAAATGTTTTGAGATGCCGGTTGATCTTTCAGAGAGGAACAAAAATAACTGGCAGCAAACCTGCTCCTGAAGAGAGATTTCAATATGACGTGAACGGAGTTAATGTGCGGAGGCACAGAATAATCTGCTGGACGGCGACAATACGGTGCATGTCGGGAGGAACGCTGACCTGGCCAAGGCCAGCGGCGTGACTTTTGCCCCAGTTTCTCCCATCGAGTCGGGAACGCTGAAGTCTTCCGTGAATTTTGTGGGGGAATTCGCTCGTCTTCTCAATGTCGATTTGGGCATACTGACTGTCGCGGAGGACGACTCGCAGGCGGTTTAAATGTTTTTCTAAAGGTTGTCATTCCGTCCGCAGCCGGTATCCCACCCCCGCCTCGGTCAGAATATAACGGGGACGGGAAGGGTCACGCTCAATCTTGTGCCGCAGGTTGCTGATATTGACTCGCAACACATGGGGCTGCTCCATATAGGCGACCCCCCAGATCTGCTTTAGTATTTGGCTATGGGTCAAGACCTTTCCAGCATGGATAACCAGGAGGCGGAGCAGCTCATATTCTGTCGGGGTGAGTTGCAGCTCCTCGCCATGGACCGATACCCGCCGCCTAGCCAAGTCCACTTCAAGCTCCTCTATCCGGTAGACAGGTTCCGGGGCTTGTTTAAGGGAGCGCCTGAGGGCCGCCCGGATGCGCGCCAGGAGCTCGCCGACACCGAACGGCTTGGTCAGATAGTCGTCTGCGCCGGCGTTCAGTGCTTTTACCTTGTCATCCTCCCTCTCACGCACAGACAGAACGATGATCGGCACCTGCGACCACTCCCTGATTCGTCCTATTACCTCGACCCCATCCATATCCGGCAGTCCCAGATCGAGGAGAATAATATCGGGCCTGAGCGCGGCAACTGCAGCCAGCGCCATATGGCCGGTTTCCGCCTGTTGTAAGCAAAACTCCCCGGTGTCGAGGGCGGTCTTAAGGAAGCGCTGGATCGCCAGCTCATCGTCAACCACGAGGATGCGCGGCAGGTTGGCGCTTTTCTTTTCGTCCGGCATGGCAAACTTTCCTTTGTATTCAAAGCTCGGCTACTTGACGCAAAGACGCTAATTCACAGGGGAAACCATTTTTTGATTAGGATAAGCAGGATTAAAGCCTTTGGGAAATAAACCCAATACGGATTTGTGGTTTCTATCCCGTTTATTCGTGTGAATTCAGTTTTTGTTTTCTCTGCGTCCTTGCGTTATATAGTTTATGAGACTGAGTTTCCTAAAGCGGAAGGGTGATGATCACCCTGAGCCCCCCTCCTTCGCGGTTTTCCGCCCTTATTTTCCCCCTGTGCGCCTCGACGATTCCTTTGCAGATGGCAAGCCCCAGCCCGGTCCCGCCCGCCCCTTCGGGAACGGGAATGCGGTAAAACTTGTCGAATATCCTCTTCAGGTCTGAGTCGGGGACCCCAGGACCCCGGTTGGCGACTTCCATGATAAGTTTGCCCTCCTCTGTCCGGGCGGAAATCGCGATACTACTCTCCGGCGGTGAATATTTCAAGGCGTTATCCAAAAGGTTCACCAGCACGTGGGTCATCAGTGCCATATCCATATTCACCAGGGGGAGCCCCTCAGGGATACTCGGCTCGACCTTTCTCGCTCCGAGCCGCTGTTCGATAACTGTCAGGGCGCATCCGATCAGGTCCTGAATATCGCATGGCTCTTCATTAGGTTTGATAACACCTGCTTCCAGCCTGGTCATATCCAGGAGGTTGCCGACGAAACGATTCAGCCGTTCCGCCTCTTCACAGGCGGTAGCAAGGAGCTCCCGCCGGGCTGGGGCGCTAAGCTTTTCTCCCGAGTCCCTGAGAGTAGCCAGGGCACCGGTGATGGAGACGAGGGGGGTCCTCAAGTCATGGGAGACGGAATTGAGGAGAGCCCGCTCCAGGCTTTCCCTGGACTGGAGGATCTGGGCATGCTCGGCCTGCTTGACCAACTGGACCCGTTCGATGGCGAGGGTCGTCTGGGCAGCAAAAGCGTCTAGAAGCCTTCGAGTTTGGGCGGTTGCGTAATCGGTCTCTTCTTCAAGCTCCACCCCAATAACCCCGAGCGCGCTTGTCTGGCTCTGCAAAGGGATATAAAGGAGTTTGGCCGAACCAAGGGTTGTGGTGCCGCGCCCGGCAGGCTGGCGGTTCCGGAAGGCCCAGTCGGCAACGGCCATCTCCTTCGTGTCCAGACGCAACTCTCCGTTGGTCCCCTTTATTTCCAGCTGTTCCCCCTCGGCGAAGAGGATCACCAGGCGGCCGTTAAAGCTTTCGCCGAAATTCCTGACCACGGCGTCCAGGATCGCCTCGATATCGGCGGCTACGGCGAGGTCACGGCTCAGGCAGTAGAGGCTGGATGTCTGGACCTCCCGCTCACGGATCGTTTCGGCCCGTTCACCTGCCTTGGCTACGAGGGTGCTGATAACCACTCCGACCGTAAAAAGCCCGAAAAAGGTGATCAGATATTCTGAGTCGGAAACAGAGAAAGTAAATAGGTGAGGAACGAAGAAAAAATCAAAGGTAAGTACGCTCAGAAACGCGGTCATGATCGCGGGCTTCAGGCCCAGGCGGATAGCAGCCAGGACAACCGCCAAAAGATAAATCGTCACCATGTTGGTCGGTGCAAGGAAGGGGCGGACCGCCTCGCAAGCAGCGGATGCGATGGCGACCAGTGCCACCCCCTTCATATACTCTAGCCAGGAAAACCGTTTCTTTTGTCCTGTGGCGGTGGTGGCCGCTCTCCCTGGTGTTGCCCCGGTGGAGTCGATACTGACCACGTAGACATCGATCGTGCCACTGCGGCGGATAACCTGGTCCACCAGGGGGGTGCGGAGAAACTCCCGCCACCGGGGCTTTTTCGGCTTGCCGACCACGATCTTGGTGACGTTCTGCTTGATCGCGTACTCGATGAGGGCATCCGCCACAGAAGTGGCAGTCAGGTTCGCCACCTGTGCCCCCAGGCTCTCGGCCAGCCGGAGATCCTTCCAGACCCGCTCACGGTTTTCCCGGAGGTGTCTGCTGTCGCCGGGGGTCTCGATATAGATAGTATGCCAGGGGGCCTTCATCTCATCCGAGAGCCGCCGGGTGGTGCGGATCAGACGCTCACTGAAAGGGCTGCCGCTGATGGAGACCAGGAGCTTTTCCGCGACTGGCCAGGGGCCGGCTATGGAACGCGTCTCCATGTAGCTCCGCATCTCCTCGTCGACGCGGGCCGCTGCCCGGCGCATGGAGAGCTCACGCAGGGCAATCAGGTTCCCAGGCTTGAAAAACTTCTCCACCGCCCAGGCGGCTTGTTCCGGGATGTAGACCTTCCCTTCGCGGAGCCTTTGCAGTAGGTCATCCGGCGGGATGTCTACCAGCCGGATCTCGGCCGCCTCGTCGAGGAGCCTGTCCGGTACGGTCTCCCGCACCTTCACCCCGGTGATCTGCGTAACTATGTCGTTCAGGCTCTCGAAATGCTGGATGTTGACCGTGGTGTAGACGTCGATCCCGGCGGCGAGAAGCTCCTCGACATCCTGCCACCTTTTCTCGTGGCGCGAACCGGGGGCATTGGTATGGGCCAGTTCGTCCACCAGGGCAATCATGGGCTTGCGTTCCAGTACCGCATCGAGGTCCATCTCTTGAAGGACCACCCCCTGATACTCAATCCGGGCCCTGGGAATGATCTCCAGCCCCGACAGCAGAGAATCGGTCTCGAACCGGCCGTGGGACTCCACATAGGCCGCCACTACGTCCCGTTCCTCCAGTCGGCGCATCCATGCCGCCTCCAGCATGGCATAGGTCTTGCCAACACCGGCGGCATAGCCGAGAAATATCTTCAGTTTACCCTGATCAGCTGCGGCCTCCTCTGCCTTGGCCAGCTTCAGGAGGGCTTCCGGGGAGGGGCGTATGTCTTCTTTATCGGTCATAACTCAATGCCAGGGCCAAACTGGATGATCAATCCGCCCAGAATGATGACTCCAAGACCGAGCAAGGTTGAAGGAGGTATGTTCTCCTTGAAGATGAAGCGCCCGTAAAGCACGGCCACAGTAGCGAAAATGGCGACATAGACCCCCAGAAGTTTCGAAAAATCCCAGCGCACCAAATTGACCGCGATGCCGTAAAATGAAAGCATAACAACTCCCACGCCAATAAGGGTTAAATTATTTCCCCACAGCCCTTTGCGTATTACAGCGTCGCCGCCGACCTCGAGTGCAGCGGCGGCAACAAAGAACAACCAGGCAATTACTGTCATCAACCGGCCTCCCCTGAATGATCGTCGGATTAATTATATGCGTAGTGGTGCCAATCATCTGTGCAGCCAGTTCAACGCCAGATAAATAAAAAACTGTTTCGTAACGTTAATTAAGGACAAGCTCCCATTTAATGTAACACATTTTTCTGAAAGGCCCTAATCCCTTCTAATATTTCCTGACGAACCCTCTATGAAGGCGCTCCGAACCGCTTGCGCAGTTCGAGATTGATTTCCAAGACGTTAACTAATTTCTCTCCGGCGATCCCGTTAAAAGGCGCCGAGGCGTTCTGCTGCAGGATCTGCTCGATCTCCTTGCGGACTTCGGCCGGGTCGCGCTTCAAGTCGGCTGCCCATTTAGCGGCAACCCGCTCCACCTGGAACTCGGCATTCTTAAGCGTGATATGCGGGTCAAGCCCGGAAGCGGAAGCGGTGACCAGATCGCCGGGAACGTCCTGGAGGTCGGCATCGGGATGGTCCTGCCGCCACATGTCAAAGAAGAT
>Ga0326727_10001612_pt1 | contig 82088 bp, 67 predicted proteins | sample MB2enrmetagenome_FD_207643 | JGI IMG/M metagenome (GOLD analysis project Ga0326727, IMG submission 207643) | Lab enriched peat soil microbial communities from McLean, Ithaca, NY, United States - MB29MY | ecosystem: Environmental > Terrestrial > Soil > Wetlands > Peat | place: USA: New York... | reverse complement strand
CGCCCACGCGCTCTTTGATCACGCGCACTTTATTCTCCGCTATGCCGATCGCGCGGGCCACGATTCGCCTGACGTGCCAAGGAACCTGCGTGGAGGCGCGCAGGACGAGCCTTCCCGAATCTATCCGCGCGTATACGACATGAGGCTCCATCGGCGTACACTGCACGCGGTTACCCTTGTACGTACGCTCGATGACGACGTCCGCCTCGGCGAAACCGCGCTTGATGTCGCCTATCCCGTCCGCCGCGCTGGCTGCGAGATTGCGGTGCGGGTCGGAGTGAAGGGGAAACTGATAGATTATCGGGTCGTCGCGGCCGTCCCCGGTCATGGAAGTGCCGTCTGGCGCGGAGCCCGCGACGTAGCGCACCTCGCCGGAATGCACAATTGGAGCGTCGGGCGCCTTGGCCTCGGCTATCGAGAGTACGGGCTTTAGGACCTCGTACTCGACCTTTATCGCCGCGAGGGCGGCCTGGGCCTCTTCCTTCGTTTCGGCTAGGACCGCGGCCACACGGTCTCCCACGTGCCGCACTTTCTTCGAGAACATTCTCTGGTCGTAGGGCGAGGGCTCGGGGTAGCCTTGGCCGGCGGTCGTGTAGACCTGGTCCGGGCAGTTCAAGTGCGTGAGCACGGCGACGACGCCGCTCATGGCCTCGGCTTCAGCCGTGTCGATCTTCGTGATCCATGCGTGAGCGTGGGGACTGCCGAGCATGGCGAGGTAACAGGCGTCTCGATCGACGCGGTCTTCGACGAATGCCCGCTCGCCGAGCGCTAGCCTCGCGGCGTCGATCTTCTCGCGATCCTTGCCCACATGCCTGAGCTCTGGCTTGAACTCGGGTGCTCCCGCCTCGGCGTAAGCTGGGTCGGTGAGGCGCTTCGAGGCGATGCGTACAGCGTTGTAGAACTGTTCGTAGCCTGTGCATCGACACATCGTCGAAGAGAGGGCGTCCTGGATGGCGGTCTTGTCGGGAGTTTTATCGCGTTGCAAGAGCTCCTGGATGGCGAGGGCCACGGCCGGTGTGCAGTAGCCGCACTGGACGCAAAAAGCGTCCACGAGCGCTTGCTGAACGAGAGCGAGCTCGCGGTTCTTCGAGAGTCCGTCGACGGTCCATACGGCCCGGCCCTGGGCCTGAACGGCGAGTAGCTGGCAGGAATTCACCGAGCGACCGTCCAAAAGCACCGCGCAGAGCCCGCAGGAGCCTTCGCCGTCGCAGCCGTTGCGCACCGAGACTATGCCCTTCTCGCGCAGCTTATCACGAAGCGAGACCCCGGCCTCGACCTCCCAGGAGACGGCCTTCCCGTTCAGCTTGAAATCGATCTTCACGGCCTGGCCCCCTGGGACATCGAGTCGCACAACGCGTCGGCGATAAGCTGCGCGCCGCGCAGGCGTTTGAAGGCTGCGCTCGCTCGGAGGTCGTCGATTGGATTAAGGAGCGGCGCCGACGTGGCCTCGATCTCCTCGCGGGAGGGGAGGGCCGCGCCCTCGAAGAGTCTTTCGATCGCGGGGAAGCGCCGGGCTTTAGGACCGAGCCCGCCCAACGCGAGTCTGAGTCCGTGCAACTTCCCGCTCTCGAGCCTGTAGGAGCACGCCGCGCCGAGGACCGAGAGATCGCAGGCGACGCGGTTCCATCGCCTATAGGTTGCGCAGACTGAAGGATCTAGCCGCAGCGCGACAGTGAGGACGAGGTCGTCTTTCCTCGAGGACTCGGCCGCGTCGCGAGACGCGAGCCAGGCGTCGAGCTTTGTGCGTTCGCTCCCCTTTCGCGACGGCGAGCAGAGCTCCACGTCGGCGTCCAGGACGAGAAGGATGGGGATGAGGCTCGAGCAGGACTTGTCGGCGCAGATGTTGCCGCCAACGGTCGCGCGATTGCGCGTATTGCGATTGGCCATCGTGAGGACAGCCTCCCGGAGGCATGCGGGGGCGCCTCCCGCCTCGGCGAGTTCCTGAAAGCTCATGCCGGCGCCTATCGACAGAGTTCCGCCCTCGAGGTCAAGGCGAAGCGCGCGGGGCAGCGCCGCACCCACGTCGATGACCGATTCGGGCTTGTCGCGTCCGTCCCCCGCGAGGAGAAGAGTGCCACCCGCGAGATATGCGGCGCAGGGATCTAGCCGCTTCGCGTCCAGGGCCTCCTCGAGCGTCGCGGCCCTGCAATATCGCGCAACCTTCGTCATGCCAGAGCCGCCTTCTCGAGGAGCCGCTTCGAGGCGCGGTCTGCGTTCTTCCGTATGGTCTCCTCGTCGGAGCCGACCAGGCGGCCGGACTCGAGGACGAGGGAACCGTTCACGATGACGTGGTCGGCCCCGTGGTTATAGCCGCAAAGGACCAGGGCAGCCGTGGGATCGGCGAGAGCGCCTGAGTATTCGAGCTTTTGCACGTCGAAGAGGGCCAGGTCGGCGAGGTAACCCTCCTCGATGCGGCCCAGTTTCTCGTAGCCGAGGAGCCTGGCGCCGCCCTCGGTGGCGATCGAGAGAGCCTCGGAGACTTTCATGCCGCTGGGGCCGCCGCCGGGCAGGCCGGCACGCACGCGCTGCAAGAGAAGCGCCTGCCTCGCCTCGCCGAGCATGTCGGAGGAGTCGTTCGAGGCCGATCCGTCGACGCCGAGACCCACGGGAATCCCTAGATCGAGCATCTCGCGGACTCTCGCTATGCCTGAGCCCAGGCGCATATTCGAGGAAGGGCAGTGCGCGACTCCCGTGCCCGTGCGGGCGAGGAGGGCGAGCTCCTCGTCGTTGAAGTGAATGCCGTGCGCGTACCAGACGTCCTTCCCGACGAAGCCGCAATCCTCCATGAGCTTCAAAGGCCTGCGGCCATAGACCTGGACGCAGAACTCGTTCTCGTCGGAGGTTTCGGCGAGGTGGGTGTGGAGTCTCACTCCGCGCCTGCGGGCGAGCAGGGCGGCGTCGCGCATCGACTTTTCTGACACGGAGAAAGGCGAGCAGGGCGCGAGGGCGACTTTTCGCATCGCGTCGGGGGCGGGATCGTGGTATTTGTCTATCGTCTCTTCGCACTCGGCGAGTATCCTATCCTCGTCCTGCACGACCGAGTCGGGAGGCAGGCCTCCGTCCTTTTTCGATCGCGACATCGAACCCCGGGTAGGGGCGAAGCGCAAGCCCAACTCCGTCGCGGCGGCGAACTGAATGCCCGGCAAGTCGTCCTTGAAGTGCTTCGGGTAGAGGTAGTGGTGGTCGGTGGAGAGCGTGCAGCCGGTCTTGATGAGCTCGGCCATCGCGAGGCGGCTCGACCAATACACCGCGTCCTCGTCGAGGCCTTTCCATATCTCGTAGAGGTAGGTGAGCCAGTCGAAGAGTTTGGCGTCCTGGACTGCGGGCAAGGCGCGCGTGAGAGTCTGGTAGTAGTGATGGTGCGTGTTCACGAGGCCCGGCAGTATGACGTGGTGCGACGCGTCGATCACGCGCAGAGCGTCGCCGCCTCGCGATCCCGCCTGCGCGGCGAGGTCGCTTCCGACGCGCGTTATGCGATTGCCTTCGATGAGTATATCCACTCCGCTCGCAGCATGCTCGGCGCCGCGAAAGACGGCGAAGCAATCCTTGAGGAGTATCACCTCTCGACCTCTTCGTTGAAGTCCTCGATCATCGCGTCGAGCGCCCCGACCTGGGAGCGCAGGCCGCCCCAGTACGCGCGATAGTCGTCCCACTGAGCGCGCAGCTCTGACAGTTCCTTGCCCTGCTGCTCGATCCAGCTGAAGTACTTGAGGTTGTGGATGCGCCTCTTGTCGACTTGGGAGAGCTCGAGTACGTGGTCCACCGACACGGCCTGGAGGAGGGCATAGTCGCGGTCGGCCTGTCTCTGGTCATACTTGCCGCGCTCGGCCTCGAGTTCGGCGAGACGGCTCTGGTACATGACCATTGAGTCGGTGAAGACGGTGAACACGACATCGTTCTCGCCGAGCTCGTAGTACTTGGCGAACTTGATGGCTCCGAGCATGTTGCCCACGCCGGAGATGCCGAGCCAGTCGATCTTGGAAAGAAGGTCAGCGCTTACGCCGTTCTCCGCAAGGACCTTGCGGCCCGCCTCCTCGTTGAACAGGCGGATGATGCGCATGGGCAGCTCGTCGTCCACGTCGATAGCGGCATCGGTGTCGCGCAGGTTGTGGATCCAAGGTATGTGCTTGTCGCCGATGCCCTCGATGCGGTGATCGCCGAAGCCGTTCTCGAGAATGGTCGGGCACTGCCACGCCTCGGCGACGCCGACCTTGGCGCCGGGGAAGGTGTCGCGCAGGTAAGATCCCGAGCCGAGAGTGCCGGCCGAGCCGGAGGAGAGGACCGCGCCCGCGACGTGGTCGCCCGCCTTAGCGATTGTCTTGAAAACTTCCTCCATCGCGGGACCAGTGACCGCGTAGTGCCAGAGGTGGTTCGGGAGCTGGTCGAACTGATTGAAGATGACGGCGTCGGGGCGAGTGGCCTTAAGCTCAGCGCACTTGTCGAAAATCTCCTTGACGTTCGACTCACAGCCGGGCGTCGCGATGACTTCCTCCGCCATGGTCTTCAGCCAGGCAAAGCGCTCCTTCGACATGCCCGCTGGGAGTATGGCGATGGAGGGGCAGGAAAGCAGGCGCGAGATGTAGGCGCCGCCCCGGCAGTAGTTGCCCGTCGAGGGCCAGACCGCTTTCTTCGTCGTGGGGTCGAAGCGGCCGGTGACGAGCTCGGGGAGGAGACACGAAAGGGCCGCGCCTACCTTGTGCGCCCCGGTCGGGAACCACTTGCCCGAGAGGCCGACGATGCGCGCCTTAGTGCCCGTGATGGAGAACGGAAGCTCGATGAAGTTGACGCCGCCGAAGGCGCCGCCTTTCTCCTTGGGCTCATTGTGCCAGGTTACGCGAAAGAGGTTACGGCTGTGCACGTCCCAGAGGCCTATGCTCGCGAGCTCGCGCTTGATGTACTCGGGCACCTTCGAGGGATCGCGCATCTGCGCGTAGGTGGGAAGGAGTATACCCTTCTCCTTGCAGCGCTGTATGTTCTTCTTCCTCTGAGCCTCGTTGACGGCTAGATCGATCATGATAGTCTCCTTATGATTATAGTTTCGCGCCTACGCCCTTGGCGGCGCTCTTGATGTCCTTGAGGCCGGAGCCGGTCAGCATGACCACTGCGACTTCGTCCTTCCCCAGCTGAGGCCGCGCCTTCATGAAGGCCGCGAGGGCCGTCGCGCTCGAGGGCTCCGCGAAGAGCCCCGCCTTTGAAGAACCGAGGACCTGCGCCTCGAGTATTTCCTCGTCCGAGACGATCATCCCTGCGCCTTTGTGCCTGCGCATCTTCGCGAGCGCGAAGATGCCGTTGCGCGGCGCGTCGACCGAGATGGAGTCGGCGAGCGTGGTCGAGGGCCTGAACTCGTAGCTTCCCGTCGTAAGGGCGCGGGCTATCGCGCTCGATCCCGCGGCCTGGGCCGCCCACACGGTAGGTATGCGGTCGATCTCGCCCAAGGCGAGCAGGTCCTCGAAGCCGCGGAGGACTCCCGCGATGATGACCCCGTCGCCCGTGGGTACGAAGACATGGTCGGGCTGCCTCGAGCCTAGCCGTTTCAGGTCCCGGGCTATCTCGAAGGCGGCCGTCTTTTTACCCTCGATCGTGAGGGGGTTGTAGGCGGTGTTGCGCGAGAGCACGCCCGTGCGCTCGGTATAGTCGAGGCAGGTGTCGAAGGCGAGGTCGTAGTTTCCGTCGATCTCGCGCAGCTCGGCCCCATACTGGAGCACTTGGACGCGTTTGGCGATCGGCGCCGACTTGGGGAGGAAGACCGTGACCTTGAGTCCCGCCGCCGCGCCGACGCAGGCCATGCTCGAAGCGGCGTTGCCCGTCGAGGCGAGGGCGACTTCCTTGATGCCGTGCTTACGCGCGAAGGCCGCCACGAGATAGGAGGCACGGTCCTTGTAGGAGCTCGAGGGTTCGCAGGTATCGTCCTTGAGCCAGAGCCCCCGAAAGCCCAGCTCCTCGCGCAGGCGAGGGGGCGCCCAGAGGGGCGTATCCCCCACGGGCAGGGGAGGAAAGTACTCACGTTCCACGGGCAGGGGGATCGTCCCCGATTCGCTCGCGCCATCGAAGACGCACTCGAGGACGCCATTTAGTGGCATGCCGGGCACGTTATGCGATGCGCATTCGTCGCAGAGGTAGCGCCCGATCTCGATCGCGTACTCAGCCCCACAGGTTGGGCAGCGGTAGAGCCACTTCACGCTCGCTCTCTCTTCGCGAGCGCGAAAGGCAGGGCGGCGTAGAAGGCCGAGGCCTTCTCGAGATCGCTCACTCTGTTGATCTCGTTGGGCGCGTGGGCCTGGGCCTCGTCGCCGGGCCCGAAACCGATGCAGGGGATCTTGTGCCTGCCGCATATCGCGACGCAGTTGGTCGAGAAGGTCCACTTGTCGACCACCGGCGCCTCGCCATAGAGGCCCTTGTAGGCGTCGACGCCCGATTGCACGAGGGGATGGTCGGCGGGGATCTTCCATGTGGGGAAGTAGAGCTCCTGCTTGTAGAGCTTGCCCGTGTAAGCAGGTTGGGCGTACTCGGGCATCTTCACCGTGGACTTGTCGACGCCCGCCGCGGCGAGGGCCTTCTCGACTTGGGAGATGGCGAGCTTGTCGTCCTCGCCCCAGGTGAGGCGTCTGTCGCAGTAGAGCATGGCCTGGTCGGGCACCGCGCACTGCGAGGGTCCGTGGACCTTGATCTGCGAGACGACGATGGTGCCCTTGCCGAGGAAGTCGTCGTCGTCAGGCTTAAGTTGCGCGTTGAGACTTTCCAGGGCGAGGGCCGCGCGGGCCGCTTTGTAGGCCGCGCTCTCCCCGCGCTCGGGCGCGGAGCCGTGGCAGGAGACGCCCTTGATGTCGATCTGTATCTCCATGCGCCCGCGATGCCCGCGATAGAGGCGGCAGCTCGTCGGCTCGGTGGACACGGCGAAGTCGAGCTTGAAGAGCTCTTCCTCGATGAGGTACTTCCAGCACAGGCCGTCGCAGTCCTCCTCGATAACGGTGAAGGCGAACCAGATCGTGTAGTCGCCCGCGTAGGCCGCCTCCTTGAGGATGCGCGCCGCCGTAATCATCGAGGCCGCTCCGCCGAGCTGGTCAGATGCGCCCCGGCCGTAGACGAGACCGTCCTTCACGAGGCCTGAGTGGGGCGGGGTCTTCCACTGCGAGGGATCTCCTACACCAACCGTGTCGATGTGCGCGTCGAACACGAGAACTTTCTTCCCCTTGCCGACGCGGCCGAGGAGACTCCCGAGGCCGTCGGTATGGATATCCTCCATGCCTGCCTCTTTGCACAGTTTCTTCAGGAGCTCGATCCTGTCCTTCTCCGTGCAGCTGAAGCCGGGGATCTTGATCAATTCCGACAAGTTATGCGCCGTATAGTCGCGGTATTCCTTGGCCTTCTCGAGGATCGCCTTGCTGTCCATTACCTTTCCTCCATCCTTTTCCAAAGTCTTTCGGTTTCCGCCCGCGCCTTGGCGGCGATGCCGTCCGCGTCGAAGGTCGGCCTCCGGTCCTCGACGACGAAGTCTCCCCTGACCATGACCGAGCGCACCGAGCGCGAGGAGAGGCCGAAGGCTATATGCCCCGCTATGTTCCCTCCCACGAGGGGCGTCGGCGGGTCGTAGTCCCATAGCACGAGATCCGCAGCGCAGCCCGCCTGCACGCGGCCGAAAGCCACGCCGGAGCTGCCCGACGCGCCCATGTAACGCTCCATGAGCCTGTTGCCCCGGTCGAGGCAGCGCAGGAAGTCGGCCGGCCACCAGGGGCCGCCTGACTCGCGATGCCTGAAACAGGCGAATCGGAACTCCTCGAGCATGTCGCCGCTCATCCCGTCGGTCCCAAGAATCACGTTCGAAAAGCGCGGGAGGAGCGAATTGTAGCCAACAGCGTTGTTCATGTTGCTGCGCGCATTGTGCGCGAGGAAGGAGCCGCGGGCGTTCAGGAGCTCGGCCTCGCCCTCGGTGAGCCAGAGTCCGTGCCCAATTACGGTCTTCGGCCCCAAGAGTCCCGCCTCGTCGAAGCGGAAGGCGAGGTCCTTCCCGAAGCGGTAACGCGAGTCGACCGCGTCGAATTTGTCCTCGCCCGCGTGGATGTGCGCTCCTCTGCCCGAGGAGCGCACGGCATCGCCGAGCTGCGCGAGCGTTTCGTCGCCGATCGTGAAGCTGGCGTGGCCCCCGATCATCCCATCGACCAGCGGTTTCTTTCCCGACGCGCGATCGGCGTCGATCTCGCGGGCGAAGCGGAGGTTCTCGCGGATGCCCTCTCGCGCTCCTTCAATGCCGTTGCGCTCGGTGGTCTCGTAGCAGAGCAAGCCGCGTATGCCGACTTCCTCGTAGGCCTGCCGTATCACAGAGAGGCTGCCGTCTATGGCCTGGGGGCCCGCGTGATGGTCGACAAGGCTCGTGACCCCGTTCATCGCGGCGTCGGCGCAGCCTGCGAGGGCGCTCGCCTCGAGTATGGGCAAGTCGATGGCCCGATCGAGGCGCCACCAGAGGTGCTGCAGTTGCTGGGCAAAGTCTTTGGAAGGGGCTATGTCGACCATGAGGCCCCGCGCGAGGGCGGAGTACAGGTGCGTGTGCCCGCAGACGAGGCCAGGCGAAAGGTAAGCCCCGCTCACGCGTTTCGCGCTCGGATATTTGGAAGCGAGGCTTTTCCCCGTCTCGAGTATCGTGCCTCGGAGATTGGGCTCGCCCACTGCATCGCTTCCCGCGACGACGACATCCATCGGCTCGGAGACGGCCGGCGGCTCGAAGGAAATGACGCGGACGTTCTCGAAGAGAGTCATTGGACACCTCCCAGCAGATAGGGATGATCGCGGAACACCGTCCGCGCGAGGGCGGCCATCAGGCCTCCCGAGCCCTTTTGCGCCCACTCGGTGTAATTGAGCTCGACGACCTCGCCGTCCGGCGTTTCACGCGCCAGCAAAGTCGGCTCGCCGCCATCGTCGCCGTAGGCGATGATGGCGAATCCCGCGTTGCGCGACGCATCCATGGCCGGTCGCGAGCTGAAGAGACTAGGCTTGCCCCGGTAGGGCTCGCCCTCGTAGGGGCAGAAAAGGCCGCAGTTGCCGCACTCGTTGCACAGCGCGTCGACGTGGAGTATCTGTATGCTCTGGGCGAACTCTCCCTTCTCCGCGATCGGAAGGGCGAAGTTGGCGCGATTCGGGCAGACCTCGACGCAGCGCAGGCAGGCCGAATCGCACTCGAGGCAGCGATCGTGTTCGCGTCTGACGAACTCCGCTTGCCCATGATCGAGGCCTTGGATCGTCTCTCCGCGCTTCGCGAGCTTGGCCTTGTCGGGCGCGGGGGGAGCGTAGTTCGATTCGGGGGGGACGACGAGCGCCTTCTTCATGATCGCGTAGGCCGCGCGCCTTCCGTCGGCGATCGCGGCTATTATCGAGGCGGGGCCGCGCGACGCGTCGCCGCCGACGTAGACGTCGGATAGGCCGCTCTCTTGAGTTAGGGCGTCGACTCGCGGCTTTCCGTCCGCGAGCGTCGGCAACCCGAGCAAGGCGAAGAGGCTCGAGTCGGGCGCCTCGCCCACCGCCGCGACCAGGAGATCGCAGAGAACAGTCTCGACCCGGTCGGTGGGCTTGGGCGTGCGTCGGCCGGAGGAGTCGCGCAGTCCGAGCTCCATGACGCGCAGTTCGAGGACGGGCCCCTTCGGGCCGAGGCGCGAACTCTCGGGCAGGGTCAACTCCATGAGGTTGCCGCCCTCGGCGATGGCGTTCTCGATCTCTTCCTTGTCGGCCGGCATCTCCTGGCGGCTTCTCCTGTACGAGAGCCGCACTTCTTCGATACCGGGGAGCCTCAGGGCGAGGCGGACCGCGTCCATAGCGGTATTGCCGCCGCCCGCGACCACGACGCGCTTGGGAGGCCCGAAGGCGCGGGCATCGAGGCCGGAAAGCCGCTCGAGGAAGGACAGCGCGTCGACGACACGGACCGCGTCGCCTTCGACCTTGAGCTCTCGAGGCACTGGGGCGCCTGAGCCGACGAAGAAGGCAGTGTAGCCCTTTGCCTTGAGCTCATCGAGATTCTTCACGTCGACGCCGAAACGCATCTCGACGCCGAGCTCTCGGATGCGCTCGATGTCGGCCTCGATGTCCTTACGGGGAATGCGGAAGCGTGGAATGACGTTAGACGGAACCCCTCCAGGCTCCCTCGCTTTGTCGAAGACCGTCACGGGAATGCCTGCGAGGGCGAGGTGATGGGCGCAGGAGAGGCCTGCCGGTCCCGCGCCGATTATGGCAACCCTGCCTTTGAATGAAGCGTTATGCGCAGGTTGCCGAACATGGGCCGATCCCATGGCCGACCTGGCGACGGCGAGTTTGCATTCGCGTATCGCGACGCTGCCTTCGTAATCGTTGCGGCTGCACGCGGCCTGGCAAACGTGGTCGCAGAGCGTGCCCGTTATGAAGGGCAGTGGATTGTCCTCGAGCACGAGGTCGAAGGCCTCTTTAGCCTTACCCGCGGCCTCGAGCCGAATGTACTCGGGGACTTTCTGATGGACGGGGCAAGTCTCGACACAGGGGGCTGCGAAACAATCGAAAAGGGGTAGTGCGCGCTTGATCGAGGCGCGGCCGGACTTCCAGAGCGCACGGTACTCGGGCCGCTCGAGCGCCGCGTCCGCGAGCCGCGCGAGGGCCGCGGGGTCGGGGCGCCTGGGCGAAAGGGGCAAGGCCTGCACTGCCGCGCGCGCGGCGGGAAGAAGGCGTAGGTATCCGCCCGGCTTCAGGATGTCAGTGGCGATCGTGAGGGGACCGAGTCCCGTCGCTATGAGCTCGCTTGAGTTCTTCGCCCAGGCTCCGCCGCAATAGGAGAAGCGCGAGTCCCAGCTGGGGATCGCGGTCTCGACGGCGAGCGCGAGCCTCGAAGCGAGCGACACGGTGAGCGGAAAGAGAGCGCGGCCGGACATGTAGCGCTCGGAGCCGGGCAGGAATCCGCCTGTGTTGGCGTTCGCGAGCGTGTTCGAGAGCTTGATGCCGAAGAGGCGGCCTCTCGAGCGCGCCTTGGCCTCGAGGGAGGACACGAGCTTGACCGCCTCCGCGAATTGGAGATCGCGCTCGAAATTGTCCCGATGGATCTCGATGTCCTTCCAGCCTGTCAGGTCGAGGATGCGCCTTGCCTCGTCGTAGCCTATGAGGGTGGGGTTGAGTTTCACGAAGGCGTCGAAGCCCTTCTCCTCGATGAGGTAGGAGCCGATGCGCTCGATCTCGTCAGGAGGGCAGCCGTGCATAGTCGAGAGGGTGACCGAGTGGATCGGCTTCGCGGGGAAACTCGCGAGAAGGCCTCGAACCTTGGCGCGCGCCTCTCCGCCGAAGGCCTGGGCGAATTCGGCCGAGTCCGCGAAGGCCTCGAGGTCGCGCATCGCGCCTTCCCAGAAAGGCGCCGAGGCGGGAGCCTTCGCGGGATCGCGCATGCCCTCGATGAAAGCATCGACCTTGTCGCTTTTAATGCCGGCCAGAGTGTAGCCGACCGACATATTGAAGATGAAAGACCTGGGAGAGCCTGAAAAGATGGCCGCAAGGAGCTGGACCGCTATCCAGCCGCGGAGGTATTCCTCGCGCGCGCACTCGAGCGACAGCTCGGTCGACCACTCGGTGTTGTGGCCCTCGTCGAGCGCGTCGATACATGGCTTCTCGATATCGAGGCTGTCGTGCTCCTGCACGGTCTTGAGCTCGAAGACGCGCGAGCCCGCGAGGTAGGCGGCCACGATGTTGGGCGCGATTTGGGTGTGCGGCCCCGCGGCGGGGCCGACGGGCAGCGAGACCTTGGCGCCCATGATTTCAAGGCCGGGGCTTGATGACTCGAGGTCGAAGGCCGCCTTGAAGGCCCTCTCGGGGATCTCGAATATCGAGAGCTTGGCGCGGTACTCGCCCGCGATTCGCTTAAGGAGATCGGGCAGGCCTGTCGTCTCCATTACCTTGCTCACGCGTACCCCCAAGTGAGGAATTTGCCGCTTCCCTTCTCGGCGACTAGGCCGAGAGCGCGGTCGTAGGCCTTGCGGCCGCGGACGAACGTCGATTCTATCGAGAGCGCGAGGACCATGCCCTCGAAGGGCGTGATCTTCCCCTTGGACAAAAGCTTCTCGCCTTCTATCGTGGTGGAAGAAGAGGGGTCGATGAGGACTATGTCCGCGTCCTTGCCCACCGCGAGTGAGCCCTTGCGGGCCCACAGGCCGTACCGTTTCGCCGCTGCGCCGGAGCTCGCCTCGAGAAAGCGCGGAAGGCTTAGGCGACCTCGGACGAAGCCTTCGGAATAGAGGAAGGGCAGCCCCGTACCCACGCCCGGAATGCCTCCGTAGGCGGTCCAGACGTCGCCCGTCTCCTTCTCCTCGCGCGAAGAGGGCGCGTGGTCGCTCGCGAGGAAGGAGATGCTCCCGTCCGCGAGGAGGGACCAGAGCCTATCGCGCTCGGTTCTCGACTTGACGACGGGCGCCGTCTTGAGCGCCGCGCCGCGAAGGGCGAAGTCCTCGCGGCCGAAGGCGAGGTAGTGCGCGCAGGTCTCGCAGCTCGCGCCTCTGTCTCGCACGAGCTCGGCCGCGGCTGCGGTGCCTACATGGACAATATGCAGCGTCTTTTCCCTGCCCCTCGCGAGGGCGAGGGCGGAGGCTACGGCGACGAGCTCGGCCTCCTCGGGCCGCGAGTCGCAGTAGTCCTCCCACTTCGGCTTGGCGGCGCCCCGCGCGTCCTTGACGCGTGAAGTGGCCGCGGTCACGTAGTCGAAGTCCTCGGCATGGAGGAGGACTGGGCGACCCAGCTTTTCGGCCTCGGCGACGACACGGCCAAAGTCATCGTGCGTCACGCGGGTAAAGCTCGTCATCCCGGAGATGAAGTAGCACTTGAATCCGACGACCTTCGACGCGAGGGCCTCCATGTTGCCGGGGCCGTCGGGCCCCGGCAGGGACTCTGCCGCGCGATGGCCCGATACTCCTCCGTATAACGCGTAATCGACATAGGCATTTGGGGCGATATGCGAGAGTTTGTTTTCGAGGGCGGATAGGTCGAGCACGGGCGGCAGCGATGTGCAGGGCATATCGATGACGGTCGTGATCCCGCCCTTAGCCGCTTCCGCGCTGCCGTGCGCGAAGTCCTCGCGGGAGGTGAAGCCCGGTTCGTCGAAGTGTACGTGCGGATCGATGCCACCGGGGATGACGACGAGGCCCGAGGCATCGACCTCCTCCTCGCCTTTCTCGGGCGTGAGCTCGCTTCCGATCCCCGCGCCGATCTCGGCGATCCGCTCGCCTCGAACGCGTATGGAGCCTCGTATAAAATCGTCTTCGCCCGGCAGTGCGAAAAGTCCGTCCCGTATCAGCATGGCCGCGCCCCCTGTATATTGTCGAGCACCTTTCCTCCCTTTAAGTCTTGCCTTCGGTCGCGAAGAACTCGGCGAGCGTGGCCGCGGTGCAGCGGTCCCAATGGGCCTTGAGCAGCCTGACCGCGTCCTTGCGCTTGCCGTTCTTGAGAGATAGCGCGATGGCCGCGTGCTCGGATATCGATTGAGCGACGAGATCGTCGTCCTGCATGAAGGCGTATTCGTAGCGAAAGATGACGGTCTTGAGGTCCGAGAGAATGCGTAGGAGGCATGCGTTGCCGTTGTCATCGATGAGGGCCGCGTGCCAGGAGGAATCGAGCTCGATCCTGCGGAAGGGATCGGCTCCCTCGTCCCTGAGCGCACGGGAGAGCTCGCCTAAGCGGCGCATTTTAGGCGGACTGGGTAGGGGGGAAGTGTCGAGGGCCGAACACTCGAGGAGGCTCACAAGGGGATATACTTCGTTGATCTCCGAGGCTTCGAGCTTTTTCACCGTGAAGCCCAAATGCTTTTGGGAGGAGATGAAGCCTTCCTTTTCCAACCTCAGCAGCGCCTCGCGGACGGGCGTGCGGCTCACGCCGAGTTCCTCGGCGAGGTCCGTGTCCCGGAGCCTCTGGCCTGGCGCGGACTCTCCGCGGATTATGCGGCCGAGCAGTTCCTGATGGACATCGGCGCTGAGCCTTTCACGTATAATCATCGTTGAATACTGTATTCTGTATACAAACCGTTGTCAAGTTTTGCCCGCTCTGGCCTCCTGAAAACGGCGGCTCCGAGGCTAGTCGACGAACAGGCCTATAGGTGTGAAGCGCTCGACATCGACGAGGCCCTTGTCCGTTATCTTGAGCTTGGGGATCACCGGCAGGGCCATGAAAGAGAGAGTCATGAGGGGACTCGTATTCGTAAGCCTTTCGGCCGCGAATATCTCCTCGAAGGCGCGCAACCGCTCGACGACGTATTGCGCCCCTTCATCGCTCATGAGCCCGGCTACGGGAAGGGGCAAGTCGAGAATGATCTCGTCTCCTACCGCGAATACCATGCCGCCCTTCATCTTGTTGAGGTGTCGGGCCGCCTTGAAGATCGACTTGTCGTCCACGCCGGCGATGATCATGTTATGCGAGTCGTGCGAGACGGTGAGGCCCATCGCCCCCCGCTTGAGGCCGAGCCCCGATATGAAGCCCTTGCCGATGTTGCCAGAGCCCGTGTGCCTCTCGATCACGAAGATCTTGAGGATGTCCCGAGCGAGGTCAGCGACGCAGAGCCCGTCCTCGACCTTGGGAGACTCGATTCTCTCGCCGGTGACGATCGAGCCCGAGCGCGCTTCGATGACTCGGATGCTCCTAGCGCTCCCGTCGGCCCGGCGCTCGGCCGGAATGGCGAAGTCGTCCGAGGTGAGCCACTTGATGTTGACCGAGTCTCGGGCGGGAGGCCGGGTGCCCGGAATGTCGACGAGGAGTTTCCCGTCCTCCGCGATGAGCTCGCCCGACTTGAAGACCATGCGGGCCTTGAAATCCTCGAACGACTCGAAGGCGATGAGGTCGGCCTTATAGCCGGGTGCCACCGCGCCCATATCCTTGAGACCGAACCACTGGGCGGGGTTCTGACAGGCAATGCGGAAGGCGTCAATCGGGTCGATGCCGCCCGCGAGGAGGAGGCGCAGCGCGTGGTCCATGTGCCCCTCGTCGACGAGATCGTTGGGATGCCGGTCGTCAGAGCAGATGAGGAAGCGCGAGACGTTCTTCGCCGTGATCGCGGGAATGAGCTTCTGGAGGTCGCGCGCGGCGGATCCCTCGCGCATCATGACGTACATGCCCTTGGAGACCTTCTCGCAGGCCTCCTCCGGCGTGGTGCACTCGTGATCGGAACCGATGCCCGCGGCGATATAGGCCGAGAGCGCGCCTCCCGAGAGCCCCGGGGCGTGGCCGTCTATCGGCCTGGCAGCCTCCCGGAAGAGGGCGATCTTGTCGAGAAGCTTCTGATCTTTATAGAGGACACCGGGGTAGTTCATCACCTCGCCTAAGCCGAGCACTCGCGGCTCATGGAGGAAGAGGTGCATGTCCGAGGCGTAGAGCGCGGCACCCGCTGTGTCGAAGTCGGTTGCGGGAACGCAGGAAGGGACCATGAGGTAGACGTCGATCGGCAAACCCTCGCTCGCCGCGAGCATGTAGCGCATGCCGTCGTAGCCGAGGACGTTGGCGATCTCGTGGGGATCGGCGACGATCGCAGTCGTCCCTCGTGGCGCGACGATGCGCGCGTACTCGGGCGGAGTGAGCATGGAGGACTCGATGTGCACGTGGGCGTCGACGAGGCCCGGCGAGAGGAACATGCCTTTGAGGTCGATGGTCTTTATGGCGCGAAGGCCGTCGTTGACGCCAGCTATCGCGCCCTTGCGGATGGAGACGGTCGCTCCCCTGCGGATCTCGCCGCCAAGGAGGTCGATGAGCGAGCAATTCGCCAAGTTGATATCGCAGGGCACAGCACCGCGCGCCGCATCGATGAGGTCTTTATTTATAGTCATGCGATTGCCGCCTTTCCCTTCGGATTCTAAACCGAAGAGAAAGGCGGCGCAATGTGAATTGCTCCGTGGGCGCGCTGGCCGGTGCCGGCGCTACTTGGCCTTCTTCGCGCCCGCCTTCAGGACATAGGCGGCGGAGCAGCCGTCCAGGCCCTTGATTTTCGCGAGCCAGTCATCGGCCTCGGGCTCGGAGGCATAGGGACCGATGCGGACGCGGTAGAGGCTTTTCCCCGATGCGTCTTTTATTGTAATGAGGGCTGCCATGCCCTTTTCAGCGAGGCTCTGCTTGAGCTCATCGGCGCGGCCCCTGCTCGCGAAGCTGCCCGCCTGGATCCAATACTCATCGGCCCTTACGACGGAGGGCTTGGCGAGCGGCTTGCTCGCAACGCTTTTCGCGGTCGCGGCGACCGTAGGCGCGCTCTTAGCGCTCGGCTTTTTTTTAGCGGAGGCGGCCGGAACGGAACCCTCCGCGCTCCCGCTCTGCTCGCTCTTATCTGCAGTCGCTGCTCCCTTGTCCGCCGCTGCGCTCTCGGTAGTAGGCGACTCTGTCTGGGAGGCCGCGCCGGCCGTGCTCGAAGCGCCCGTTGCGGGCAGCGAGGGTTTGTCGCCATAGACTACTATTACATTGCCGTCTTGAGCCTTCGGTTGCTCGAGGCTGGGGCTGGCCGGAGGCGCGGACAGATAGTCCTGCGGATCTTGGGCCTTAGGCGGTGCGCTGTTACCGATCGTCGCCGGAGCCTGGGCCGAGCCTTTCTTAGGCGCGTAGAGGAAGAACCCCGCCGCCACTATGAGGAGCACGAATATTAAGCCGAAGATGGATATCCAAAGTAGCTTCTTGCGTTCCGCGGACATTGCGAGCCCTCCAGGGGACTTCCCGCAGATCGGATGGAGAAGTCCCGTCTGTTAGCCTATCGGCATTCCCGGAGGCCGAATCAAGGGTATAATCCGTGAGCCTTGCGAGGCGGGCGACGAAGGATGAGAGCTTCGTCCGGTACTGTATCTTTGACTCCTTTCGGGGTTACAATCTGCCAATCGTTGATAACCAGGAGAACACTATGCCCGATCCCAAGAAAACCGACCCTAAGGCCCCGAAATTCCTCGAGCTCGCCATCACCGACCCTGAAGGCAGGCTCTGGGGCAAGGTCATAGCGCAGGAAAAGCAGTTCGCTTCAGGCTCGGTCGGATTCTATTGCAACGGCAAGGTCGAGAACCCCGAGAGCCACGAGCGATACCAGGCCGGCCTTAACATCACCCTCATAGGCTCGAAGCCGGACGGTAAGGCCTAAAATAGCAAGAGGTAGCCGCGAACTGACGCGAAGGCACGCGAAGAAGAAAGTGCCCCTTCGTGTGAGTCGGCGTGCGTTCGCGGTTTGTCTCGTCGATTGCGGCCCTTAGTCTTTCTCGAACGGCGTTCCTAGCGCCGCGGGCGGCTTGACGTTGATCGCCCGCAACGCCTTGGCCACGACTCGCCTCGGCTTCTCCGGTAGCTTTGCGAGGCTCGTCTCCACCCACTCGGCGTTGCCCATGTTGACAAAGAGGAGCGTGAGGATCATGAGGGGGAAGGGCGCCACCTGCAGCACTTGACTGGGCACCGAGGGCCAAGCGCTCTGGAGCACGAGACCGAGCCACTGGAGGAAGGCGAAGAGGTAGGCGCCGAGAGCCACCTTGAACGGGCTCCAGCCGCCGAAGATCGTGATGGCGAGCGCTATCCATCCCATTCCGTCGAGCCCCGTGATAGTGCCTTTCCATCCGGCTTTGATCGAGAGCGAGTACATCGGCCCCGCGAGGCCGGCCAAGGCGCCACCCGCAATCGTGTAGAAGTACCGAAGTCGACTAACGTTCGCTCCGCGCGCGTAGGCCGCGGCGGGCTTCTCGCCGAGGCCGCGCAGGACGAGGCCGGGCCTTGTCTTGTTGATGTACAGCCCCGCCGCGGCGATGAGGGCGAAGCTCGCGTAGGTCATGACGTCCTGACGGAAGAAGAGGACCCCAAGCATGGGTATGTCGCGCAGGCCGGGAATGGGCGCGATGGACAGGCGAGGACCGGGCATGCCCATGATGGGATTCCCGAGGAAGTAGGAGAGGTCCCGGCAGAGCAGCGCCAGGACGAAGCCTACGGCCACCTGAGATTGCTTGAGCGTTATGCTGGAGAAGGCCACGATGGCCGACACAGCCCCTCCTATCGCAGCTCCCGCGAGGAAGCCCATCACTACGCTCTTCGTCGCGAGGGCTGTCGCGAAGCCACCCATCGCTGACAGGAGTATGAGGCCGTTCATGGAGAGGTTCGTGATGCCCGCCCTTTCGGTGATCGCCTCGCCTATCGCGGCGAAGACCAGGGGGCCTGCCGAGGCGAGGACGCCGGCGAGGCCTATGAGAAGCATTCCCGTCGTCATGATCCTGCCCTGCCTTTCTTCCCCATGATGCGTCCCCGCAGCCCTTCCGCGAGGATGACGAAGAGGACGAGGGTGCCTTGGATCACGCCCGAGAGGCTCGAGTCGAGTTTGAGTGTGATCGGCAACTGTATGGCGCCTACGTTGAGAGCGGCGAAAAAGAGGGCCACCGGCGCCGCCCAGACTGCGCTGTAGCCCACGAGCATCGCCACCATGAGGCCGAGATAGCCGTATCCCGAGGAGATCGAGGGGATGAGCCTGTGGTAGACGGCGGTCACTTGCACGGCGCCCGCGAGGCCCGCCAGCGCGCCGCAGATGGCAAAGGATGCCATCAGGTACTGCCAGGTTGGGATGCCCAGGAGGAAGGCTGCTTTGGGATTCTTTCCGACGGCCTTGAGCTTCAGGCCGAAGTAGGTGCCCTGAATAAGGAGGAAAATGAGGACTATCGCGACTATCGCGACTATCAGCGCTACGGGTGCGAGCCTCGATTGCTCGTTCACGGTCGGCAGCCAGTAGGCCTTGTCGAAGGGCAGGGTTCCGGACATCGAGGCTATGCCCGGCCGCTTCCATGGGCCGAAGATGAGCCAGATGTTGAGCGCAGTCGCGACATAGTTGAGGCCGAGGCCTCCGAATATCTCGTTAACCCCGCCGAAGGTCTTGAGCGCGCCGACGAGCATCGCCCACAGGGCGCCGCCCGCCATGCCTGCGGCGAAGGCTATTGTGATCGCGAGGCCAGGATCGACCTGGCCCCCGTCGAGGGAGCGTAGTGCCCAGGTCGCGAAGATAGCGCCGAGTGTGATCTGCCCCTCGATGCCGATGTTCCATAGTCCTACAGTAAAGGTGACGAGGAGGCCTGCGGTGACCAGAAGCAGCGGCACCCATGCGACTACGGTATCCGAGGCAACGCCCCAACTGCCGACCGCGCCTTTCACGATGCTTCCATAGGCGGCGAAGGGCGGCGCCCCTGTCGCTATGAGGACCAGAGTCGCCAGAACCAGGGCGAGGATCACTGCCCCGAATTGGAAGAGGGCTTTAGTGCCGCGCGAACTCGGCATGGAATGCCTAAGCATGGACGGCCCCTCTCTCCGCCTGAGAGCTATGTTGCGTCTCGGCTGTATCGAAGCGTTCCCAGCCCGAGCCGCCTATGAGCCGGCCAAGCTCTTCGACCCCGAAACTCTCGGCGTCGAGTGGAGGGGAGACGCGGCCCGAGAAAAAAACGAGCACGCGGTCGCTGTACTGAAGTATTTCGTCGAGGTCCGAAGAGATGAACACAATGGCCGCGCCTTTGGCGCAGCGCTCCTTGAGCTTCCCCCAGATATAGGCGGTGGATTCGATATCCAGTCCCCGCGTCGGATGCTCGACGAGGATGAGCAAGAGCTCTTCGCGGAGGAGGGCGAGGAGTGCCCGCTGCTGGTTCCCGCCAGAGAGACTCTCGACCGGGCTCTCTGGCCTGCCCTTGATGTTATAGGACGCGATGCGCGCAGCGGCCCGCTCGGCCGCCTTCTTCCTGTCGATGAAGAGGGCTCGCGAAGCCCCTGGGCCTCGCGAGCCCTCGGCTAGGACGAAGTGATCGGAGAGCGAGAGGCCGGGCACGAGGCCATCCTCGAGCCGCGCCGCGGGGAGGTAGGCGACGCCGCGCCGTTTGAAGTCGTGGTGGGAGGATCTCGTCATGTCGCGCTCGCCAAGGCTTACGCAGCCGGACACTGCTCGTTCGAGTCCGGCGCAGGCGGAGAGGAATAGGGCCTGGCCGGATCCCTCCATGCCCGCGAGCCCTATCGTCTCGCCGGAGCAGACCGAAAAGTCGAGGCCTTGTATCTGCAACCTGATCGAGTCGAGACAGAGGTTCCGGGTCGAAAGGACCGTCGCTCCCGCCTCGACCTTCGCGCGCTCGGACTTAGGGAGCTCTTTACCGAACATGAGCCCCACAAGGGCTTTTGTGTCGAAAGGCTTTTCCTGGCCGCCTACGAGAACACCCTGCCTGAGCACCACCGCCCGATCGCAGAGCGCTTGGACGTCCTCGAGCTTGTGCGAGACGAAGAGGACGGTCATGCCTTCGGAGGCGAGCTTCTTTATCGTGGCGAATAGCTTTTCCTTCTGGGGGAGGCTGATTCCGGTGGTCGGCTCGTCGAGGATGAGGACCCTAGCGCCCATCCATAGGAGCCTCAATATCTCGAGCTGCTGCCGCTCGCCTACCGTGAGTGTGTCGACATAGGAGTCGGGCTCGAGGTCGAAGCCGAAACGGCCGGAAAGCTCGCGCATCTGGAGCACAGTCTTCCTGCGATCAGGTCTCAAGGGCCCCGGGCTGCCGAGGATGACGTCATCGACGAGCTTCAATGGCGGAAAGTCGAGGGGGTCCTGATGGAGCATGCCAATGCCCAAGCGTATCGCGTCGGCGGGCGAACGGATGGCCTCCGCCTTCCCGTCGAGGAGGATCGACCCTTGGTCCGGGTCTTGGAAGCCCGAGAGTATCTTCATGAGCGTGCTCTTACCCGCGCCGTTTTCGCCGAGGATGCCGAGAATGGAAGCCGATTCTACGATGAGCGAGATACCCGCGTTCGCATGGACCGGCCCGAATGTCTTGTGGATGTCGCGCAATTCGATTTGCATTGCCGCTCCGCCTAGGAAAAATGGAACGATCGGAAAAAAGAGGAACCACGGAGGCATGCGCCCCCGTGGTTGCCTTTTGTCCTAGTTCGTCTCGGCCTTTATTTCGAGACGGAGAGGCCGGTCATACCCTGAATGAGCTGGGGCAGGTACCAAATCTGCTTGTCTGTAGCCTTCTGACCCTTCTTCAGGTAGATGGTTCCGTCCTGGAGGTTGAGGGGGCCGGACCAGAGATTGAGGCCCTTGGCGAGCTCGCCTTCGAACTTGTCGACCGCGGTGGAAGCCTCGGGAGAAAGGGTGCCCTTGTTGAAGCCGACAGCGCCCGTGTCCGGATTGTTGATATCCTTCCAATCAGGAGCATTCCACTCGAAGTGCGCCTTCCAAGTGCCCTTCATCGCGGCGTTGATCGCGTTGACGTAGGCGGGGCCCCAGTTGAAGTAGGGCACGCCGAGGGAGACGCCCTTGCCTTCATCGAGAGCCTTTGAATAATCGTATGGGATTGCCCAGACAGTCTTGCCCTGATCCTTATACTTCGCGGCCTCGGTGACGGCCTCGGTGGTGTCGATGCCGGAGATCACGACGTCGTAGCCAGAATTGAAGAAGTCGTCGGCGACCTGGGTCGGATCGGAGGTGACTCCGGGGATGTTGAACCAGAAGCCGATCCAGGTGACCTTGAAGTCGAGCTTGGCCGGGTCCTTTTTAAGGTAGTTGACCCAGGCGTACCTGGCTCCGAGGTAGGCGGAGGAGGCGAGGCGGCGGGTCTCGTCGTTGATGAGGGGGCCGAGAAAGCCGATCTTGCCGGTCTGGGTGGTCATGGCGGCGGAAACGCCGGCGATCATCTTCATGTACTCCATTTTGCCCATGACGTTGATCATGTTGGGGAGCGGTTGGTAGTTCTTGCCGTCTTTCCACTCCTGGTCCCCCGAGGACATTATGACGAAGATGTCCTTGTGCGCCTTGGCAAACTTGATGGCTTCGTCCGAGAAGTCGTCGGAGCTGAAGCAGATGAGCTTCGCGCCCTGGGACAGAAGGCCCTCGGCTAGCTGCGAGACCGTTGTGCCGGGGCGGCTTGAGGAGTTGGCGTTGTCGATATAGACGAGCTTGGTACCGGGAACCTTGCTGACGACGTACTGCATGGCGTCGTAGTTGGCCTGGCTCCAACCGTGATCGTTGTAGGGACCGACCATCACGAGACCGATGGTGAGACTACTGCCCGCAGCGGGCGGGGCGCTCTGAGTGAACGCCGACGTTCCGACTACCGCGACCAGCATCAGCGTGAGCGCGAATTTTAGACCTTTCCTCATAGCCTTTGCCTCCTTAGAAAAAACGAGACCGCCGTCACTCCGTAAGAGAACGCTCGGGAATATCGAAAGACGCGAGCCTCTCCGGGGCATCCGGGTTCTGGATAACGAAAATATACAGTCGCCAGCGAGCCGCTACAAGCAGTCCCGAGACGATACAGGACGAGTTTTTGTACATCGGCGTAGCCTTTGCCTCGTGTTCATGGCGCGATTCGCCTCAAAGCCCTGCCGACCTTTCGCGCAAGCGCGGCGCGGCCGAAGCAATTTCGCAGGACGATGATGGGCCGGCCGGCCTCTCGAGCCTGGGCATGGAGCGAGGATCGGAACGCTTTCTGCCGCGTTATGCGGCGGAACGCCGCCGCGGCCCCGGCCCCGTCGCGCTTCGCGCCGCGCGCTATACGCATGAGTAGCGGCGAGCGGACTTCGATGACGGCGTCGCAGGAGGCGACCATCCCGGTCCGATGGAGGAGCGCCGCGTTGACGCAGACTTTCGGCTCTTCGCCGCGCGCGCGCGCCGCCGCCACAGCGACCTCGATTCGCTCGCGCGTAAGCCTATTGGCCACGGGGTGGACGATAGCTTCCTGGTCGGCCAGGGCCACTTGATCAGAGAACACGATTGCCGCGAGGGCGCGGCGGTCGAGGCTGCCGTCCGCGGCCACGACTGCGCTCCCGAAGCGATCGACTATCGCGTCCAGGCAGAGCGCCATCGCCTCGTGCCCGAGCTTGTCGACGTCGATGCAGGCCCAGCCGCGCGCCTCGAGGATGGAGGCGACCGTATTCTTCCCCGTGCAATACCCGCCCGTGAGCCCTAGCAGCATTAGTGCATGTCTCCCCAGCGCTTGCCCGTCTCCACGCTCGCACGCAAGGGCAGCGACAGCTCGATCGCGCCCTCCATCTCCCGCTTCATGATCTCGGCGACCGCTTTCGCCTCTTTTTCCGGGGCCTCGGCGATGAGCTCGTCGTGCACTTGGAGGAGAAGCTTCGAGCGGGGCCGCTCGGAGCGGAGGGCCGCGTCGACGCGGATCATCGCGAGCTTTACTATATCCGCGGCCGATCCCTGAATGGGCGTGTTCACTGCGACCCGCTCGGCCGCCTGCTTCTCGGTCTTGTTGCGGGAGTTGATCGCGTCGATCGGCCTGCGGCGACCGAGTATCGTGGTCGAATAGCCGCGTTCCTCGGCCTCCTTCACCGCCTTGTCGATGAAGGTCCGCACGCCCGCGTAGGTCTCGAAGTAGGCGTCGATGAATTTCTGCGCATCGCCGCGCGGAATGCCCAGCTCGTTCGAGAGGCGGAAGGCCGACATGCCGTAGATGACGCCGAAATTGATGGTCTTTGCGATGCGCCGCTTATCGGGCGTCACCTCGTCTTCCGCGAGGCCGAAGAGGAGGCTCGCCGTACGGCGGTGGACGTCGACGCCCTCGCGGAATGCCTTGAGGAGTCCGGGGTCCTGCGAGAGGTGCGCGAGTACGACGAGCTCGATCTGCGCGTAGTCAGCCGACACGAGGAGCGATCCGGGCTCCGAGGTGAAGGCCATGCGGATGCGCCTGCCTTCCTCGTCGCGGACGGGTATGTTCTGGAGGTTCGGGTCACGGCTGGAGAGCCTGCCCGTCGCCGCTCCCGTCTGCATGTAATGCGTATGCACCCTTCCGGTCTTGCCGAAGAGGTCGGGCCCTCCGCTCGAGGCGGCCGCCGCTGCATCGGCTTCGGCCAACGCCGAGAGCGAGTCGACGTAGGTGCTCTTGAGCTTCGCGAGGCTGCGATGCCGGAGGATCTTTCGCGGCACGGGATCGAGGGCAGCGAGCTCTTCGAGGACGCTCGTATCCGTCGAGTAGCCGGTCTTGGTCCTTTTGCCCGTGGGCAGCTTGCGCTCGGCGAAGAGCACCTCCTGCAGCTGCTTGGTCGAGGCGATGTTGAACTCGTGCCCGACATCTTTGTATATGTCGGCCTGGATCGAGAGCATCTCCTTCTCGAGCTCGATCCCGTAGGCGCGCAGCTCGCCCGAGTCGACGAGTATGCCTCGGGCCTCCATCTCGCCGAGGATGGGCAGCGTCGGCATCTCGACGTCGCGGTAGAGCCGGGAGAGAGCCGCCGTCTCGAGCTCGCCCTCCATGAGGAGGTGGAGCCTGAGCGTAAAGTCCGCGTCTTCCGCGGCGTAGGCGGTGGCCTTGTCGGAGGGTACCATGGCGAAGCTTGCGCCCTTGGGCACGACTTCGTCGTAGGCGATGCCGGCAGTGCCCAAGCGGCGCTCCGCGATAGTGCCGAGGGAGAGCGAGCTCGCTTCGGTGTCGAGGAGCCAGGCGGCGAGCATTGTGTCGCGTAACGCGCACTTCATCGGCGCGCCGAAGCGCCTCATGATCTGCCAGTCGAACTTCACATTGTGGCCTACAAGCGTCACGCCATCGGCGGAGAAGAGGCGCGACAGCTCCTTTCGGGCGGCCTCCTCGCTGACCCGCTCGTTTTCGGGGCAGGATAGCGGGACGTAGCATGCCTTCTTCGGCTCCCAGGAGAGGGAGAAACCCACGCTCTTCGCGGTCAGCTCGTCGAGACCGTCCGTCTCGCAGTCGAAGGCGAAGGTCTTTGCGGCTATGCAGGCATCGACCCAGGAGGCGAGCGTCTTCTCGCTCGTCACGCACTTGTACTCGCCTGGTCCGAGAAGGGCGTCAGGCGTACCTATGGGCGCGGCCAGCTTCTGCGGCTCGGCGCCCGGTTCCGCTCCGCCCTTTGCCGCCGCCTTAGGAGACGCCGCGCCCTCGCCGGAGAAGAGGTCCTTCTCCCCCGCGGACACGAGGCTCTTCATGCCCTCGCGGACGAAGACTCGATCCGCCGCCGTCCTGTTAAGGCCATCCACATCGAGCTCGTCGAGGCCGTGAATGCCCGTGGGCGCGTCGGCGGCGAGGGTGATGAGCTTGTATGAAAGATAGGCGCTCTCCTTGCCGGCCTCGAGCTTCTTGCGCGCGCCCTCGGGCTTGACCTCCACTAGGCGCGAGTACAGCTCGTCCAGACTGTGGAACTCCGTGAGGAGCTTAAGCGCCGTCTTGTCCCCGATGCCCGGCACTCCGGGCACATTGTCCGAAGCGTCGCCCGTGAGCGAGAGATAGTCGAGGATGCGTTCGGGGCTCACACCCCATTCGGCCTCCACTTCCCCGACCCCATAGGGCTTGTAGCCGAAGTTCGAGTCGGGCCGCAAGGCCTTTACGCTCCCTCCGACGAGCTGGAGGAGGTCCTTGTCGCCCGAGACGATCCAGGCCTCGCGGCCCTCGGCCCTGGCCTGCGTCGCCAAGGCAGCGATGACATCGTCCGCCTCGTAGCCGTCGGCCCTGAGCACGGGCAGCCCGAGCTCGCGCAGGATCTCCTCGACGAGGGGCACCTGGGCGTGCAGATCCTCCGGCGTCTTCTGTCGGTTCGCTTTGTACTCGGGATACATCTCGTGGCGGAAAGTCTTACCCTTGGGATCGAAGACCGCGGCGAAGGCGCCGGGATTATGCGTATCGAAGAGGTTGAAGAGGAAACGGAAGAAGCCGAAGGCGGCGGACACGTTCTCGCCCTTGGCGTTTTTGAGCGGCCGATTCATGAAGGCGAAATACGAGCGGTATATGAAGGCGTAGCAATCGAGGATGTACAGGGGGCGCTTGCTCATGAACTCAAGGATATGCCATAGCGGCCATCGAGGCAACCGAGACATCACACTGCAGTTGGCAGGCTCCGTCATAAAGGAAAAGGGCCCTCAGGAATCGGGTCCTTTTCCTTTATGACGCCCGCCGCTATCGGCAGTTGCACTGTCAAAGCCGTTAAGGCTTATGCGACAGTCAGTGGAATGGCGTCCCCGTTTTTGGGCTTCAATAAGATGCCGTCTTCTTGCGGATTATCGAATGCGGGAACGATATGGCTCGAGCCTAGCCCTGTATGTCCACTAGCGAGCCTTCGCCGGCTTTGGCGTAGATCGAGGCTCGCTTGGCCAGTGGATTGCGGAAGCCGGCGATCTCGCCGCGGACGATCTCCATCTGACGCTTCAGGAGCTTGCGGTTCTCGGCGTTGCGCCTGAGGACTTCGTCCTTAAGCTCGTTCAGGGTTGAGCGCAGCTCGGGCACCTCGGGGTCCTCGGCCGCGGCGGGGTAGGCCGCGCGATAAAGCTCCTCCATGGGGTCGATGACCTTCTGGAAGGTGAAGATCTCGGAGACGATAGCCTCCTCGATCTCCACGTGGGCGGCGAGCCTGTCTACGTCGCCGGACTCTATGTCCGTCCTCTCATGGTCGAGGACGGACAGGTAATTCTCGAATTTGACCTTCTGTTGGACCAAGAGTTCGCGAAACCGCCTGAGCGTCGCGACCCTCTGTCCCAATTCCTCGTCGTTCCGCTCTTGCATCATGACGAACCCCCTTTATCCGGCGATGTTGACGCCAACAGGGGCGCCGGATCCGCTCTGCGCCTTGGACGCGGCATCAGCCCAGGCCTCGCGGAGGGAGGCGAGCATGGTTCTGACGGATGCTATGCGCTTCGGGTCCTTCTGAATATTGGCCTCGAGGATCTCTCGCCCGAACCAGACGTAGAGGGCGAAGAGATCCTTCGCGATGTCCCCTCCCGCGTCGAAGTCGAGGGAGGCCATCAATTCGGTGATGATATCCTGCACCTTGCCCAAGGCTCGGCCTATGCGCTCGATGTCCTCGGGCTTCGGCTTCGAATCGGTCCCGAAGAGCTCAATAGCTGTATCGGATTGCTTGATCGCCTCATCGTAGAGCATGACGACGAGCTGTCCTGGACTTGCGGTCTTTACGCGAGTCTCTCGGTACGCGGCAAGCGGATTGGCGTTCATTCCGGTCTTTCCCCTCCACTACGGTCTAGTCCATTTTCGGAACGCTTTCCCTCGGCTCTTAGCAAAAAAGGCTGAAACCTCAGGAATCTTACGACCGGATCCTTCCGCTTTTCGTCGATACTCCCACTCCTTGGGATCGATCTCTTAACTATCGTCCAGTTTACCCTTTGTATTCCAGGTTTCTATACAGTGATATGCCGCATTGATTCGAGCCGAAATCTCGGTAGACCTCTTCATCTGCTCGGGCGTGGCTGAGTTGCGGTCGGGGTGGTTTTGCATGAGCAGGCGCTTATATGCGGCCTTTACCTCTGGGAAAGGGATGCCATAGCTTAGGCCCAGGGTCTTATACGCCTGTAAAAGCGCCTCGGGCGGACTCGATCTCGAGTAGCCGTTTGAGGAGGAATAGGCTTTTTGATGGCGCTGCGATTCCTCCGCGGCCCGTCTGCGCGCTTCTTCGCGCTCTCTGGCCTCGGTCTCGGTTCTGCCTTGGCCGAGATAATCATCGAGCTCGTCCATCGCTGCGTCCAGATCGGGATCGCCCGAGCCGCGCGTCTGACTGCGCCTCGTGCCTAAGATTTCGCTCGCGTCATCCGCGGCGCTGGATACCCAGGACATGAACATTCGCTCGAATCGGTCGAAGATTTGGTCCACTCCTAGCCTCGATCTTGTAATCTATAGGAAGCGCGGACGAGAATCAACATATATGCCGAGCGAGATCATAATCTCTCGTGGGGCCGTGGGGAAAGTCTGAAGGCAGAGAGCCGGACCGAAAGGCCCGCCTCGAAGGTGGGATGAGCAACATATAATAATAGAAGATCCGAGTCGCGCGTCGAGTAGAGCGTGAATAAAAACTCGTCATCGAGCTCGCCTTTTGCGAGCGCGATGCCCGCCTCTGCGAAAAAGTTAGCGTCGAAGCAATTCTTATATCGGTCGATGAAGAGCTCCGGATTCGCGCGCGCCACGAGGGACAGCGATCTCGAGAGGGAGTAGTGGACTTCCGCCGCGGGCTCTATAACCCAGGATATGCGGGGTTTGGGCAGGGAGCTTTGCCAGAAGCCGAAAAGGTCGCGGTAGCCTGCGCGCAGGTATGCGCTCGCGCTCATCCTGTCTGATTCGAGGCGGGGGAGGGCGAGTCCGCACATGAGGATGTCTGCCGCGACCTGCGAATAGGCGGGTCTCAGGGGATGCTGGCTCGACCGTGAGTACTCGGCGAGGAGGTCGAGGCCCAAAGGACCCGGCAGCCTGTACGCGGAATAGAGCCCGTACGCGAACTGGAAGGCGTTCATCCAGAAGGCCGCAATGTTCGCCGCCGTTTCGCCCGCAGCCACTGGGCCGCACAGGAGGTCGGTTTCATAAAGCCCCCCGAGGGCGAAGCTTTCGTCCACTTTCGCTATCACGGGGGATATGCTCGACCGCAAGTAGAAGCTATCGACATCGTCGTGGGAAAAGATGTAGTTCCCGTACTCGAAGGAGCCTCCGAGGCCCGCCGGGATTCCGGGTTCCCAGGCGGCCGCCAAGGGGTCGACGACAAGGAGGCTTTGAGGGAAGTTCTTAGCCAAGAGGGTCGAGGAACCGACAGCGGCGAGGGCAATGGCGAATAATGGAGCTAGAATCCGATGTTTCGCTGCCATATGCCGATAATATCCCCCTCTCCGCCTGAGCGCTAGAACTCCTCGAAGTCCGAGTCCTTGTGGTCGGCTACTGGCTGTATGGCCGTGGCCTTGGGCCGTGCCTTTCTTGACGCCGAGACGGCGGGCGCTGCCGAATGCAGGGCCTTCTTCGGCTCGGGCTCTTGCCGTTGTCGGGCCTTGTCGGCCTCCGCTGTCGCTGCGGCCTCAGCGAGCTTGAAGTAGCTCACGATATCGAGGGACTGCCTCGCCTGACCCGAGAGCTCCTCCGCAGTGGAGGCGAGCTCTTCGGAGGAGGCCGCGTTCTGTTGCACGACGGTATCGAGTTGCGCAAGGGCCTTATTGATCTGCTCGGCCCCCAAGTCTTGCTCCTTGCTCGCCGCCACGATCTCCTGCACGAGGGACGCAGTCTTCCTTATATCGGGCACGATCTCGTCGATGATCGTCTTCGTGCCTACGGCCGCTCCTACGGTGCGCTTCGACAGCTCCGTGATCTCGCCGGCTGCTACCTGGCTGCGCTCCGCGAGCTTGCGCACTTCGGCGGCGACCACGGCGAAGCCCTTGCCTGCCTCGCCCGCCCGGGCGGCCTCGATAGCCGCGTTGAGGGCGAGGAGGTTCGTCTGCCTCGCTATCTCCTCGATGATGCCTATCTTCGAGGCTATCTCCTTGACCGCATCGACCGCGTCTCCTACGATCTCCCCGCCCTTCTCCGCTTTCTCGGCGGCCTTGCGGGCCATGGACTCGGTCTCTCGGGCGTTCTCCGCGTTCTGCTTGATGTTCGAAGCCATCTCCTCCATTGAGCTCGAGACCTCTTCCATAGAGGACGCTTGCTCGGTTGCGCCTTGGCTCAGGGACTGGGAGGATTGCGAGACTTGGTTCGAGCCCTCCGAGACGTTGATCGAAGCCTCCTGGACGGAGCCGATTATTTCGCGAAGCTTTTCCGCGAGATCGGAGACCGCCTTGTGGATGCCCCTATCGGCCGCCGTGCCGCCTTTCTCTGCGCTCTCAGCCTTGGAGAGGTTGCCGGAGGCTATCCTCTCGGCCATCACCGCGATCGCCGCGGGTTCGCCCCCTACGGACTTGAAAATTGAACTAGTGATGAATAGGCCGAGGAGTATCGCGGCTACTATGGCGATGCCTACAGCCGCCACCATGACTATCGTCACCGTGGCTGCAAGCGATTCGTTCACCTGGTTGGATTGCTTGACATATGAGACGTTGAAATCAATAACCGTCTTGATCGTGTTGCTGATATCTACCCGCGCCTTTATTGCCTCCGGGCTACGCATCACCGCCCCGGCCTCCGCGTTTTTATTGAGAAGTCCGAGCTCCATCTCCTTTTGCGTCGTGGGCAGGAAGGCGCCCCAGGCCGTCTGCAGCTTTGCGAAGTTGGCCCTATCCTGGTCGTTGGCAAAAGTGGCCTGGTAGGCCTTGAGGGCTGCGGTCATAGCGTCGACACCGGCCTTGTACGCATCGTCGGCGGCCTTGTTGCCCGCGTCATCCGTGGAAATCGCCTCGTCCCGCACCGCTACTTTTATCGCGTCGAAAGCGGCGAAGATATCGTGGGCTCCGACGACACCCATCGTCCCGGTGTTAAAGGCTACTTTTTCTGCGGCCGTTACGCTCGTGATGCTCAGAATCCCAATCAAACCTACGACGAGCGCCAGCGCACTCGTCGTGAGGAAACCCGTGAGCAGCTTCGTCCTCAACTTCATGTCATCCCCCTCGTGGTCTTCTGTCATAGTGCCTGCGAAAGGTTATTAGTCGGCCCGCATAGGAAAGTATGAAGCAACGAAGGCGCATTGCAAGTTTTCGACCTTTTTTATTGTGCAGCCGGGGAGGCCTGACTCCTGCCTCCCCTGCCACGGGCGCGCGGGCACTTTCCCCTTTCTCCCGAGCCGTGCTACATTTCTCTTCGATATGGCCACCAAAAACTCCAAGGGATACGACGAATCCAAGATACGGACCCTCTCTTCGCTCGAGCACATCAGGCTCCGAACGGGCATGTATATAGGCAGGCTCGGTGACGGCTCCAACCCCGACGATGGCATCTATGTACTTTTAAAGGAAGTTATCGATAACTCAGTTGACGAGTTCATCATGGGCGCCGGCGACCGCATCGTCGTCCGCGTCGAGAAGGACGAGGCCTCGGGCCTCACCCGCGCCTGTGTGCGCGACTTCGGCCGGGGCATTCCCCTCGGGAAGGTCGTCGAGGCGGTTTCGATCATCAACACCGGCGCCAAGTACAACGACGACGTTTTCCAGTTCTCCGTAGGCTTGAACGGAGTAGGAACCAAGGCCGTCAACGCCCTCTCTTCCGAGTTCCGCGTCGTCGCCTACCGCGACGGCCGCCAGTTCGAGGCCCGCTTCGAGAAGGGCGTGCTCAAGTACAAGCGCGAGACCGACTCCAAGAAGGAGCGCGACGGGACCCTCGTCGAGTTCGTTCCCGACACGGAGATCTTCGGCGACTACGCCTACAACATGGAGTTCGTCGAGAAACGCGCCTGGAACTACGCCTACCTCAACGCGGGACTCACCATCTCCCTGAACGGCGCCGACATAGCCTCCAAGAACGGCCTCTTGGACCTCCTCTCCAACGAGGTAGGCGACTCCTCGCTCTACGACATCGGCTACTGGCGCGGCGAGCGGATCGAGTTCGCCTTCACCCACACGAACAACTATGGCGAGGAGTATTTCTCCTTCGTTAACGGCCAGTTTACCTCCGACGGCGGCTCCCACCTCGCCGCCTTCCGCGAGGGCTTTTTAAAGGCGGTGAACGAGTTCTTCCAGGCCCAGTACAAGGGCGAGGACATCCGCGAAGGCATCGCCTCGGCTGTCGCGGTCAAGATCAAGAACCCCGTCTTCGAGAGCCAGACCAAGAACAAGCTCGGCAACACCGATTTAAAGCCCTGGATTCTCCAAGAAGTGAAGTCGGGCGTCGACGAGTTCCTGCGCAAGAACCCCCAGGCCGCGAAGCTCCTCCAGGATAAAATCGTCTCCAATGAAAAGCTCCGCACCGAGCTCAACGTCGTCAAGAAGGAGGCCAAGGAGGCCGCCCGCAAGATCGAGCTGCGCATCCCGAGCCTCAAGGACTGCAAGTACCACTTGGGCGACGAGAAGGGCGAGGACTCGATGATCTTCCTCACCGAGGGGCAGTCGGCCGCGGGTTCCATGGTGAGCTCGCGTAGTGTCTATACCCAGGCGATCTTCTGCCTTCGGGGCAAGGTCGAGAACATGTTCGGCCGCAGTCGCACGGCGATCTACAAGAACGAGGAGCTGTACAACCTAATGAGCGCCCTCGGGATCGAGAACGACCTCGACCACTTACGTTACGGCCGCATCATAATCGCCACGGATGCCGACTACGACGGCTTTCACATCCGCAACCTCCTCTTGACCTTCTTCCTTACCTTCTTCGAGGAGCTCGTCACCCAGGAGCGCGTCTACATCCTCGAGACGCCGCTCTTCCGCGCGCGCTCCAAAAAGGAGACGCGCTACTGCTACAGCGCCAAGGAGCGCGACGAGGCCACGAAGGCCCTCGGCTCGGGCGTCGAGGTCACGCGCTTTAAGGGCTTAGGCGAGATCAGCCCCTCCGAGTTCGGGCAGTTCATCGGCGAGGACATCCGATTGGTGCGCGTCGACGTTCAGGTCCTGAAGGCCGTGCCCGAGATACTGGAATTCTACATGGGCAAGAACACCCCCGAGCGGCGGGAGTTCATCATGCAAAACCTCGTGAGTGACCTGTAAGGCAGCGATATGGCATACGTCAAGAAGATCTTCAACGAGAACTACATTTACTACGCCTCCTACGTCATCAAGGACCGGGCCATACCCGATCTCGACGACGGCCTTAAGCCCGTGCAGCGGCGCATCATGCACACGCTCTTCGAGATGGACGACGGCAAGTTCCACAAGGTGGCCAACGTCGTCGGCTCTTGCATGAAGTACCATCCCCATGGCGACGCCTCGATCGGCTCGGCCCTCGTCGTCCTAGCGAACAAGGAACTCTTCATCGACAAGCAGGGCAACTTCGGCAACATCGCCACGGGCGACGAAGCATCCGCGCCGCGCTATATCGAGTGCCGCGTCAGGCCCTTAGCGAAGGACCTCCTCTATAACCCGAAAATCACGGAGTTCGTCGAGTCCTACGATGGGCGAAACAAGGAGCCCGTAGTCTTCCCGGCAAAAGTACCCGTGGTCCTCATCATGGGCGCCGAGGGCATAGCAGTCGGCATGAGCACGAAGATCCTCCCCCACAACCCGGTCGACGTTATCAAGGCCGAGATTGCCGCGCTGAAGGGACGCCGCTTCAAGCTCGAGCCTGATTTCCTCACGGGAGGCCTCTGCGACGCCTCCGGCTACGACGACGGCCTCGGAAAGGTGCGCGTGCGCGCCAAGCTCGATCTCTCCGACGAGAAGCGCATCGTCATCCGTGAGCTGCCCTTCGGTTCGACAACCGAGAGCCTCATAGCGAGTGTCGAATCTGCGGCTAAGGCGGGAAAGATCAGGATCGCCTCCATTTCGGACTTCACCACCGACAAGGTCGAGATCGAGATAAAGCTCCAGCGCGGTGTCCACGCCGATGAAGTGGTCGACGCGCTCTACGCTTTCACCGAGTGCGAGCAGTCGATCTCCTGCAACCTCCTCGTCATCAAGGACGACCTGCCCGTACTCATGAGGACCACCGAGGTCGTCAAGCACCACGCCGCGCGCCTCCTGGACATCTTGAAGCGCGAGCTCGAGCTTGAGGCGGGGGAGCTTCAGGACGAGATCCACGCCCGCACTCTTGAGCGCATCTTCATCGAGGAGCGCGTCTACAAGGGCATCGAGAAACAGAAGACCTCCGAGGGCATCCGCAGGTCCGTGCTCGACGGCCTCGAGCCATATAAGAAAGAGATCAAGCGGCAGGTCACGGACGACGACGTCGAGCGCCTCCTCAAGATTCCCATCCGCCGCATATCGCTGTACGATATCAACAAGGCCAAGGAGGAGATGGACATCCTCAAGGCCAAGCTCTCTCAAGTGCGCAAGCACCTCGCGAACCTCGTCGACTATGCCATCTCCTTCCTCGACGGCGTCGCGAAGAAGCTCGAGAAGGACTGGCCGCGCCGCACCGAGCTCGGCAGCTTCCATCAGGTCGACGTGAAGGAGGCCGCGCGCAAGGACATTCCCCTGCGCTACGACGCCGACTCAGGCTACCTCGGCACCTCCGTTAATTCGGGCGAGATCCTCGCCCACGTATCTCCCTACGACAAGGTGATCGCCGTGCGCCGCAACGGCATCTACACCGCGATGACCATTCCCGAGAAACTCTTCGTCGACAAGGGCGTGCTCTACTTCGGCAGCGCCGAAAAGGAAGAGCTCTCCAAGGTCCTCTTCACGGTCGTCTACCGCGAGGGCGAGACGGGGTTCCCCTATATCAAGAGATGCCGCATCGAGCAGTACATCAACAACCGCGACTACTCCCTCGTGCCCGACGGCGCCTCGATACTCCTCTTCTCGATCGAGGCGGACTTCGACTTCACCGTCGTCTACGAGCCGAAATCGAGGATGAAGGTCAAGGAAGAGGCCTTCCGTGCCTCCGACTTCGAGGAGAAAGGTCTCAAGGCCCTCGGCGTTCGCCTTGCCTCGAAGGCGGTAGCCTCTGCGGCGCTTGGCGTCTCCAAGCTCGCCGCCAAGGCGGCCCGGTTAGCCGAAGAGGCCGCGGGTGCCGAAGAGCTCTTTCCCGAGGCGAAGACCAATCTGACCAGGGCCAAGAGGGCCCCGGCCAAATCCGCCGTTAAGAAAGCTCCCAAGAAGGGCGAGGCCAAGGTAGGCCTTCGCGCCAGGGCGGAGGCGGCGGCCAAGGCTGCCGCCAAGAAGCGCACCCCCGCAGGCAAGGGGAGCAAGAAAAAGTAAGAGTCCTGCTCTTCGTAAGTATTGACATTCGCGGCCGATCGGGGTAATTTCTCTCTCGCTTTCATAAAGTGCATTCCCCTGTAGCTCAGTTGGCAGAGCAGATGGCTGTTAACCATCGGGTCCGTGGTTCGAGCCCGCGCGGGGGAGCTAGTAGATGGTTATAAGGTAAGGAAATGGCCTCGGAGATGATCCGGGGCCTTTTCGTATTCTAGGACCTGGGTACGCAAAAGGCATGCAGATTTTCAGGAGGTTTACCAGCATGGTCGCAAAAAATCCTCAACTAGAATAATAGAAGATCGTCACGCTATGAATCCGATCTTGCGAAGGTTATTCAAGCATCAGCAGCCACCGTCAATTCAACTAAAGTGCGCTTATGCTCAATCCGTGAAGCGAGTAAAATGCTGACTTCATACAAGAGCAACAGAGGGGCCATGACTGTCAAATACCTCGATGCCCGCGAACAGGGAAATCCGCCACTTGATCGTGAACCCGTCTAATAGATTGAAGGCCTTGAGATTTTGACCCTTCAGCGGCAGCAATAGGACTCGAAGGATCGAGTCAGAGAAGATAAACGATGCTACCGTAGTCACCAAAATAGCGATGATAGAGACGATGAGCCGCTTTCGCAGCTCGCCGAGATGGGCGAGTACCGGCATCTCGGATTCGTCTCTATCCTCCATGTCAGCTTTCGTTCTTTATCTTCCTGCCGCATGCGTTGCAGTATTGTGCCTGCGGAGGATTGGGACTTCCGCAGGAAGTGCAGAAATTTCCGGCAACGGCTCCTTTGCCCGAAGTGGACTGACTTGCACCAGGCTGCTCGGCGGAACCTGGCGCTTTTTCGCGTCCGCTCTCGAGCGTGGTCGTCTCGGTTTTCGGGGACTCCGACTCCTGCATGCCTTCCTTAAATCCACTACTCATGTCCTTGGCTCCGGCTTTGAGGTCGCGGAAAAAGCTACCGAGACTCTTCCCCAACTGCGGCAAGCGGGCCGGGCCGAAGATGATCAGCGCCACAATGACAATGGCAATTAAATGCCAAGGCCTAATTCCAAAAGGCATAGCTACCTCCTATTCGCTGCGGGGAAAGGCGCCTGGGCCTCGAAAGTCGCCGCTACGTCCTTCAAAAACTTAGTGATCTCTATATGCTGCGGGCAATTGCGCTCGCACTGCTTGCATCCGATGCAATCGGAGGCCTTTCCGAAGGTCTTTGCGTAATTTATGTAGTAGACTTTCTGCGTCGAGAACATCGCCGGAAGCGATTGTTTTTCAGTGTTGTACAGGGCGAAGTACTTCGGGATGGCGATGTGCTTCGGGCAGCCTTCGACGCAATACTGGCAAGCAGTACAGGGAATCGCGATCGATGAGTTGATGATGCCTACCGCTTTAGATATGGCCGCGCGCTCGTCCTTGTCGAGCGGCTTGAAGTTGCCCATATAGCCCGTGTTGTCCAGGAGCTGTTCCTGCGTGGACATGCCGCTCAAGACCATCATGACGCCCTCGAGGCTCGCGGCGAAGCGGATCGCCCAAGATGGCACGGACATACTCGGATTCGCACTCGCGAAAAGCTTCGCAACCTCGGCGGGCACTTTCGCGAGGGTGCCGCCTTTTACGGGCTCCATGACGATGACCGGTTTTTTGTGCTTCTGAGCCACTTCGTAGCACTTCCTCGACTGGATGCTCTCGTTGTCCCAGTCGAGGTAGTTGAGCTGGAGCTGGACGAAGTCGACCTCCGGATGCTCGCAAAGGATCTTGTCGAGGAGCTCTGCGTTGTCGTGGTAGGAAAATCCTATGTTCTTTATCCTTCCCTCAGCCTTCTTCCGTTGAATGAAAGCGAAACTGTCCAGGGCCGTCGCCACCTCGTAGTGCGAGACTCCGAGATTGTGGAGGAGGTAATAATCGAAATACGTGATGCCGCATTTCTCGAGCTGCTCGCCAAAGATCCTCTCCTGATCCTCCTCGCTTTTGAGGAACATCATCGGCATCTTCGTCGCTACGGTGAAACGATCGCGAGGATATCGCTTGACTACGGCCTCCCGGATCGCGATCTCGCTCTTGCCCATATGGTACATGTAGGCGGTGTCGAAATAGGTGAAACCCCTCTCGATGAAAGTGTCCACCATCTTGTTCAAAGTCCGCATATCGATGTCCGCATCCGGTGAATTCCGATCGACCACCGGCAAGCGCATGAACCCGAATCCCAGCTTCTGTCTATCCATAATTCCCATCACTCCTCTATTAAAACGGGAACGCGTCGGCGTCAGCCGAGGTTCCGGACGCGCTTGCCTTTGTGGCCGGTTTAGGCGTGGCGTCGAAGAGATTCGGCGACGGAGTCTCGGCCACGGTATGTACGGCGATGCCCGATACGGAGATTGCCCGATCGGGGCGCACGGGACAGGCGTGGTGGCAGGCCCCGCAGCCGATGCAGATCGAACTCGTGAAGACCGGTTCGGGCAGTCCCGTCTCGCCGACGACCATCCTGACCGCGCCCGTGGGGCAATGCTCCGCGCAGGCCCCGCACTTTGTCTTATTTTTGAAAACGACGCAGCGATCCCTGATGAGCCTCGCGTCCCCGATTTTCGTCAGTCGCTTCTTCGCGAGACTGAGCTTCTCGAGCGCCCCGCTCGGGCAGGCATCGAGGCAGGCCGTGCAGTCGTATTGGCAGTACGAAATACTGTGATCGAGCCGGGGCACCATGATACCGCGCGCCCCGAGCTGACCGAGCGAGGGTTGCAGCACCTTCGAGGGGCAGCGGTCGACGCAGAGGCCGCAGGCGACGCAGACATCGAGGAAGCGCTCGAGGGAACGGGCGCCGGGAGGGATGACGGGCTTTAGCCCGTCGCGGCCCATAGTCTCGGAACCGATAGCCTTGGCCGCGAAGGCGCGACCGGGCAGGGCCGCGAGCAAAATCGCTGCGATGCCGCCCCCGACCGCCGCGATAAACTGCCCGCGGCTTAGAGCCGCCTGAGCCTTCCGCATTGGAAGTTCCGAGCCCGAGGCGCGCCGGTGAGGGGCCATCCGAGCGATGCGATCAGGCGCGATCGCGCGGGGGCCGTAATGAAGGGCGCCCGTCGGGCAGGATTCGACGCAGGCAAGGCAGTTGACGCAGCGGCTCGAGTCGAGGCTCTTGGCCGCTGCATCGATACAGGTCGCGCGGCAGACCGAGGCGCATTTGCCGCAAGAGACGCAGGAACTCGACTCGAGACGGATCCGCAGGGGCGCGAGGCGATTCAATACGCCGAGCGCAGCGCCGACCGGGCAGAGGTTGCCGCAGAACCAGCGGCCGCTCAGGAAGGACGCAGCGAGGACAGCACCCATTGCGACCGCCGCCGCGACGACAGAGACCACGTTCAGCCCCGGCAGATCCTCTCGGTTGGCGAGCCGAACGAGAGGCCTGAGGTCGTAGGTGAAGAAACGGCCGAAGAGCGACCATGGATCGATCCACGAGGCGAGGCTCGACGAACCGAGCGCCGCGATGCATGCGACGATGACGAAGGCGAGGGTACGCAGAAGATTGTGCGGTTTCCCGTAAGCGCGCTTCTTTCCGCGGAGGAGGGACGCGAGATCCTGCAATGTGCCGAGTGGACAGAGGGCGGCGCAGTACCAGCGGCCGAAAAGCGCCGATAGCGCGAGTACGGCGAGGGCCGCGACGCAGGCGACGAAGAGCGCCGCCCCGAAGCCGGCCAGGCATGAAGCGATCGCGCGCTCGGCGGAGGGAAAGAGCTGCCATGAGGCGACAGTCCGCGAGGCGAGATCGGCCGCGTCGCCCGCGGCAAGGAATCCGAATCCTGCTAGGATGAGAACGATCGCGGCGGCACCGATCCTGATGATGCGAGCGGCGCGGGGACCGCGAGAGCGTGATCGACTCATACAGTAAGCCTGCGGATGTCCAGTTTTTCCAAGTCGGATGCGCCGAGCCCGCGCTCCTGTCCCCTGGCGATATAGCCGAAATCTTCCGGCGTCTTTCCGAGGGCCCTCGCCGATACGGCATCGATGGCCACGATGTCGGTGGAGAGGATGAGCATCTGCTGCTCGTTGTACTGGCTTCCCGCATGACCGCGAGGCCCTCCGCTGAGCATGATCTTCCCCGCATCGACGATATTGAGGACTGGCCTGCGGAAAAGGCAACAGTCAGCTATGCATTGATCGAGTCCTTGCGCATGGAATGCCCCTCGGTCCCAGACGATGCCCATGAGATTCTTCATGGCGCAGGTCATGCCTGCGCCGGAGTGGTCCTTGAGCACGGGTACGTTGATGAAGACGTCGGCTTCAAGGATAAGCTCATGCACCTTCGTCTTCTTGAGCGTGACTGCTCCTGGAATGGCGACTTCCTGGTAGCTCGACGAACTGTCTCCCGGCACGACGGTCGCGCCGCCGTCCTTCGCATAGCTCTCGATGAGGGAGGTTTTGTAGGAGGCGGGACCATTGTCGCAGCTATGGTCGAAGACCCAAACTTTCTTGGCTCCGGCCTGGATGCACTGTTCGACGAGCCGCTTCACCAGTTCGGGATTGGTGTTAGCGGCGATGTCCGGCTCCTGGCTCCAGCCGATGTTCGGCTTGATGACGACCGTCTGCCCCTTGCGAACGAAGGCCCCGATGCCGCCGATCTCTTGCAAAGCGCGGTCGAGCCTGGAAGCTTGCCCGCCTCCCTTCACCGCGATGATGTCGGGAATTTTCCGGATCGTGTTCGGCGCTTGGCTCTCGGCCCAGAGGCGGCTTGGGGCGCTCCGATCGCCAAGGAAAAGTCCCAAGGCGCCAGCCGCGCCTAAGGCTGCGGTTTTTTTAAGAAACTCACGTCTGTCCATCGTAAGCCTCCTTAGTGTTCTCCATTTGAACAATACTTGCTTAATTTGACTCCAAGTCAATGCTTCGCGAGGCTGGAAACAATCCATTTTTAGCTCAAAATTTTTCATTTTCAGACTGAGAATATTTTGTTTTCAGTCTCAATATGTTTTTTTTGAGCTTCATTCGCCGGTCTTTCCCATCGGCGTCATAAGACAGAAGGGCAAGCAATGGGTGGTAATTCGATCTTACAGGGATTCACGCACCATTTTTAAAAAATCAACCTGCCACTTACTTTTGGACAAGGATCAGTTGACAAAGCAATAAAACTACAGTTATATACACTTAAATAGACCAAAATAGTTTACTATTTGATGATCAGAGGGTTTTAGGCTCTCAATTTTAAAAAAGGGTGAGATTCCCTGGGTTCGGAGATATATAAGGAGGGATCATGAAATTCGGAAAGATTGTTAAGGCGGTAGCCGTTTCTCTCGTCGTTGGAGCTCTGGCGCTCAGCTCGATCGGAGCCCAGACGGGGAAAACCCTGGTCTTCGGCTTTGCGCCGGGGCCTTACTCGGATCTGTTCAAACTCGCGGTGAAGCCAACCTTGGAAAAGCAAGGTTACAAGATCCAGATCACCGAATTCACGGACTGGGTTCAACCCGATGTCGCCTTGGGTAACGGCAGCATCGACGCCAATCTTTTCCAGCACTCGCTCTACCTCGCACAGTTCGCCAAAGACCACAACCTGAAGCTCTCCCCGGTCATCGACGTTCCGACCGCAGGCCTGGGCATCTACTCGAATAAAATCAAGAAGATCGCCGACCTGAAGAAGGGCGACGTGCTCGCCCTCCCTAATGACGCCACCAACTTGGCTCGCAGTCTCCGCTTCCTTGCCTCGCTCAAGCTCCTAACCTTCAAGAAGGACATCAGCCCGACGACTGCCAGCGAAAAGGACATCGACCAGAATCCTCTGGGCTTGGTCATCCGGCCCCTAGACGCCGCGCAACTTCCCCGAAGCCTAGACAGCGTAACCGTGGCCGTGATCAGCGGCAACTACGCTATCGACGCCGGGCTCAAGCTGTCGGAGGCCCTGGAACTCGAGATCCTCGACGAGAGCATCAAGAATGTATTCGCAGTCCGTACCGAGGATCTCGACAAGCAATGGGTGAAGGACCTGGCAGCGGCCGTGCAGTCGGACTATTTCGCGACCATCGCGACCGATCCGAACCAGATATTCTCCGCCTTTCAAAAGCCGCAGTGGCTGATCGATAAGCTCAAGAGCGCAAAGAAGTAATTGATTTCCGGTGCTCATCGTTGTGCCTGAATGCTGGGGGTCTTACTGTGGTTGAATTAAAGGGGATTTCTGTTGATTTCCCTCTAAGCGGAACAAGCTTGGTCCATGCCGTGCGGAACGTGAGCCTCACCATCGAAAAGGGCGAGATATTCGGAATCGTCGGCTCGAGCGGGGCGGGCAAAAGCACGCTACTTCGAACGATCAATCTGCTGGAGAGGCCAACTCAGGGACAGGTCCTCCTGGAGGGGAGAGACATAACGGGTCTTGCGAACGCGGAGCTCCGCGATCAAAGGCACAAGATCGGCATGATCTTCCAACATTTCAACCTCATGCACACCTACACAGTGTGGGAGAACATCACCTTCGCCCTTCGCGCGGCGAAGGCTCCTTCCTCGGTGATCAGGCAGCGCGTGCCGGAGATCCTCGAGCTGGTCGGCCTCTCGGACAAGGCGGACGCCTATACCTCGCAACTCTCGGGCGGCCAGAAGCAGCGAGTCGGTATCGCACGCGCCTTGGCCAATCAACCCGAGCTCCTGCTTTGCGACGAGCCGACCTCGGCGCTCGACCTCGAGACATCAGCCTCCATCCTCGAATTGCTGAAGGCGATACACCGGAAGCTCGGCATTACGATAGTGATAATCAGCCACGAGATGGCAGTCATAAAGACCATCTGCGATAGGGTCGCGGTCATGGATAAGGGAGAGATCGTGGAGCTAGGGAGCGTCTATGAAGTATTCGCTCGCCCACGCCATCAATTCACGAAGCAGCTCGTGGAAAGGACCTTCAACTTCGAGCTTCCCGCGAGAGCCCTCGACATAACGCGTGGGAAGATCCTAAAGATCCTCTTTTTGGAGGAGAACGCGGAGAAGCCACTGCTCAACGAGATGGCGCTCTGGTACGGCGTTTCGGTGAACATCCTGCACGGGAAGATCGAGTACGTGGCCGAGCGCCCTATCGGGCTCCTCGTCGTCGTGATCGATGGCGAGGATGGAGCCTTGGTCGATGCCATTAACTTCTTGCGGTCGCGGGCCGGCAACGTGGAGGTCCTAAGATGAATGAACTCAAGGGTTTGCTGCCCGATCTTGCGAAGGCCTTCGGCGAGACCTTCCTCATGGTCGGCATCAGCGGGGCCTTCGCCATCGTCGTGGGCTTGCCAATTGGCTTCCTGCTCTTCGCGACGCAAAAAGGCATCTTCTGGGAAAATAAGCTTGCTAACAAGGTCGGGAATTTCCTGGTGAATATAATCAGGTCGGTCCCCTTCGTGATCCTTCTCGTGCTCCTCTTGCCCCTCACGCAGTTCATCCTGAAGACGACGATCGGACCAAATGCCGCGTCCGTTCCGCTCTCCTTCGCCTCTGCGGCCTTTTTCGCGCGCATGGTCCAAGCGGCCTTGTGCGAAGTCGACCCTGGGGTGATAGAGGCTGCGACGGCCTTCGGCACTTCTCCCATGCTGATCATCCGATCCGTCCTTTTCCGCGAGGCTTTGCCGGGCCTGTTGCGAGGGTTCACTGTCACGATCATCAGCCTCATAGGCTATTCCGCGATGGCTGGGATCGTCGGCGGTGGCGGGGTGGGGGACCTCGCGATCCGCTTCGGATATTACCGCTATAAGACGGACGTCATGATCATCACGGTCATCGCCCTGATCATATTGGTCCAGCTCCTCCAGTCAGGGGGCGACCTCTTGGCGGTTAAGTCCGATAAGAAGGCGCGCGAGGGCAACCAGAATAGCGCGAAGTTTCTCGAGGTCGACTAATGGAGGAAGGATATGCCGGAGAGTGAAGAAGCACTATATCGTGAATTATCCGATGCCGTCGTTGACATGGATGAAAATGAGACTGTATCTCTTTCCCAGAAAGCGGTAGCGGGGAATTACGACGCGTACGAAGCGATCGATAAGGGACTGGCCGGCGGCATGGAGCGGGCAGGGAAGCTCTTCGAAGACGAAGAGTACTTCATTCCTGAGCTACTGATGTGCTCCGATGCCATGTATGCGGGGTTGGATGTCTTAAAACCGCACATCGTCAAAAATGAGCAAGAGGTGAAACGCCGCGTCGTCATCGGAGTCGTGGAAGGCGACACACACGATATCGGGAAGAATCTCGTGAAGATCATGCTTGAGACTTCCGGCTTCGAAGTGGTCGATCTCGGGCGCGATGTCCCTCCTTCGAGTTTCGTCGAGAAGGCAAAGGAGATACACGCGGATATCATCGCCATTTCCACGCTCATGACTACGACCATGGAAGGCATGTCGCAAGTCATCGAGTTGCTAAAATCGGAAAATATCAGGAAAGACTACAAAGTCATGATAGGGGGCGGGCCGATCTCGCAGAAGTTCGCGGACAAGATCGGCGCAGACGGCTATTCGGTAAACGCGGCTGAAGCCGTTCGTCTCGCGAGGAAGCTGACCGAACGGGTTGCGGTAGCGTAAGGGCCCGTCGTGGACGAACTCGAACAGAAGGAACGGCTTGCGCGGGCATTGCAGAAAGCCCCCGTCGATCGCAGCCCCGTAGTGTGCCCTGGCGGCATGATGAACGCGGCTATCGTAGGAGTGATGGAAAAGTCCGGGCATACCCTGCCCGCCGCCCACCATGACGATGCCTTGATGGCGGATCTCGCCCAGGACGTCCACGACTATACAGGGTTTGAAAATTTCGGAATTCCCTTCTGCATGACCGTCGAGGCGGAGGTCCTGGGCAGCGAGATCGACTTCGGCACGCTTTCTTGCGAGCCGAAGATCAAGAAAGAGGTATTCGCCTCGGCGGCATCCGCCTCATTCCCCCCTATTGCCGAAGTTCTCAAAACCGGCAGGATCGGGACCGTCGCTCAGGCCGCATACCGCCTGGCGAAGCGCAATCCCGATGTCCCGGTAATCGGCAATCTTTCCGGCCCGATCAGCTCGGCGGCCTCCACGATCGACCCCATCACCTTCCTCAAGGATCTCCGCAAGGACAGGGACAATTCGCACCGAGTCCTCGACTATATCACGGATTTCCTCATCGAGTACGCGAGGCTTCTTATCGACAATGGCGCGACTGTGATATCCATCGGGGACCCGACGGCTACGGGTGAAATACTGGGGCCGAAGATGTTCGAAGAGTATGCACTGCGCTATCTCAACAAGCTCGTCGCCGGAATCCATTCACAGAACGCCTTGGTGGTCGTTCACATCTGCGGCAACATGAATACGGTCAGGCCTTTAATTCCACGGATCGAGTCGGACGCCATCAGCACTGATGCTCTAGTGAACCTTCGATCACTCAAGGAAGACTATCCATCGCTCACCACGATGGGGAATCTCAGCACGTATCTTTTGCAATTCGGGACGCCCGACAAGGTCGCCGAACAGACGGAACGGCTGCTTCACGACAAGATAGACATCATCTCCCCCGCTTGCGGCCTCAGTACCTCGTCCTCTTTGGACAATATCAAGGCCTTGACCGATACCGTCAAGGAGCGACGATGAAAGTGACTGTCTCATTCATCAACGAGAGCAAAGCCATTGTCGTCGAAGAGGGATCGTCGATCCTCGAGGCGGCCAGGCGGGCGGGCGTCACCATCGAATCTCCTTGCAACGGCACGGGCGTATGCGGGAAATGTCGAGTCAAGCTCGACGGGGGGGATACGGTCCTCGCCTGCGAGACTCTGGCTACGGGGAATCTCCGCGTACTGACTATGGAAGGGGCGCGAAAGGCCCTGAGCATAGTGGAAACGGGGTACAGCTTCGACGTCACCTCGGACAACTTCATAATCAAGGAATACGACACCGCGACAGGGAGGACCGCCGTCTTCGGCGGCGGGGCTCTCCTTGGCACCGAAGAGGGCGATACGCGCGAAGAATGCTATGGTCTCGTCGTCGACATTGGCACGACTACGCTGGTCGTATCCCTCGTCGACCTGGCCACCGGCAAGGAATTGGATTCCGCTTCCGCCCTGAACCCTCAGGCGGTCCACGCGCAGGACGTCCTTTCCAGGATGAAGCTCGCCTCGGAGGAAGGGGGGCTGCATCTCCTGCATTCCGAGCTCATCGCAGAGATCAACCGAATGATCGCGGCTATGACTCAGAAGAAAAGCGCCTTACCGGAACGCATCTATGAGACGATCTTCAGCGGCAATACCTGCATGCTCCATCTGGCGTCCGGTGTTAATCCCTCGTCCATGGGCAAATTTCCCTATACGCCGGCGATTCGCGGAGATACGCATATCAAGGCTCGCGAGCACGGCCTGGGCGTGGCCAACTTCGCTCTCGTCTACCTTCCCCCGTTCGTCTCGGCCTATGTGGGAGCCGATATCACTTCGGGCATTCTCGCTTCGCAATTGCATGAACGGAAAGGGACATTCCTCTTTATCGACATCGGGACCAACGGCGAAATGGTGATCAGCCAAGATGGCAGGCTCGCAGCAACGTCCACGGCGGCGGGTCCTGCCTTCGAAGGGATGAATATCACCTACGGTATGCGGGCGGGCATAGGTGCGATCGAGCACTTCGCCGTGGAGGATGATGGCAGGATAAGCCTGAAGACTATAGGGGATGCTCCGGCCGTGGGAATCTGTGGGAGCGGGCTCATGGACATCGTGGGTGAGCTCGTGGCCGTGGGCGTAATCGATCGGAACGGCAGACTCCGGAAACCGGAAGAAGCCGGCCCGTTCCATTCCCTCGGCGAAAGGCTGATCGTTCAGGATGGTAAAACCGCCTTCCGCGTGAGCGACGAGGTGATTCTCACGCAAAAGGATATAAGACAGGTCCAGCTCGCGAAGGGTGCGGTCCGGACAGGGGTCGAATTCCTTCTGAAAAGCCAGAACCTGCAAGCCCGCGATGTGGACAAAGTCCTGATCGCCGGCTCCTTCGGCTATCACCTGCGGGCCAGAAGTCTCGTCAACCTGGGACTCCTGCCTGCCGATTTTGAAGGGAAAATCGAGTTTCTAGGCAATACGTCCAAATCGGGCGGGCATGCCTTTCTCCTGAATAAGACCTACCGGAAGCAGATGACCGAATTGGTGAAACGGGTCGAAGTAGTCGAGCTCTCGAATTACAAAGATTTCGACAAGGTTTTCGTGAAGTGCCTGGGCTTTGAACGTCAAAGTGAGAGGAAACTCGAGGCGGTAGAAAAATGACATCGAAAGAAATTGTGCTCAAGGCTCTGCGGCTGGAAAAAACACCAAGGATTCCCGTCGCGCTTCTGTCGGGCGGCGCATGGACCTTCAACAGGAAGGGCCTGACCCTCGAGACAGCGCTGGGAATAGGCGCCCAGAACGCCGCCCAGATCATCGCCGAAACCAACGAACTGGTGAAATGTGACATCGTCTGGCCGAGTTCCGGGTATCACAATCTGGCGATTAGGGCCATCGGCGGAAAAATCAAGTTCCGGAAAAAGGGGACGCCCGATGTCCTTGAGCCCCTCCTGAAGGAGGCCGGAGAAGCGGAGTCTATCGGCTTCGAGGGGATCCGAGAGGATAAAGACATCAACTACCTTGTCGATACCGCTTCGATCCTCGCGAAATCGATCGGCAAGGAGACTCTCGTAGGTGTGAGCCAGTGGGGCCCTTTTACTCTTGCAGGCCATGTCTACGGCGTGGAGCGGATTATGCGCGGTATCTACAAGGACAAGGCGGCAGTGCATGCCGTATTAGATTTCACTTCAGAGCTCTGCTACGAGTACCTCAAACTCTTCGTCGATGCGGGGGTAGAGATAGTTTCGATAGCCGATCCGTCCGCCTCGGGCGACCTCATCTCCAGAGAGCAGTTCAGGGAGTATGTCCTTCCTTACCTCAAGCACGTCGTGAAGAAGATCGAAGAGCGGGGAGCTCTCACGAGCATCCATATCTGTGGCAACACCACAAACAGGCTCGACTTGATTCCCGAGACCGGAGCGAAGAATATCTCCGTGGATTACAAGGTGGACCTGTCGCAGGCCCGAGAGGCCGTGCGAGGGAAGATCGCCTTTTCCGGCAATATGAACCCCGTCGGGATCATGCTGAACTCCACGCAGGAAGAGGTGGCCGCGGCTTGCAGGCAGTGCATCGCGAAGGCGGGCCCCGAGCCTGGCTATATTCTCATGCCTGGCTGCGACATCCCGCCGACTGTTCCCGTAGAAAACGTTGCCACGATGGTAAAGACCGCCTGGGAAACTTAAGCCGAGTATTTAACAACAGGTACAACAATTTTATCACATAAGGAGTTATCCAAATGGGCAAAGCGCAAAGCAAACAAGCGGAGGTCAAACCTTCGACAAACTGGGGAAAGGGCACCATTTCCATTCAGGCCGGTTATACTCCAACGGTGGGAGCTCCCCGCATCCTTCCCATTTTCCAATCCACTACGTATAAGTACGATGACCTGGATCAAGTCGAGCGATTGTTTGCGCTCAAGGAAGCCGGGTTCAAGTACACTCGAACGGGAAACCCCACGGTGGCAGCCTTTGAACAGAAGATCACTCTGTTGGAAGGAGGCGTTGGGGCGATAGCTCTGGCTTCGGGGCAGGCCGCGACGCTCCTCTCCGTAGTCAACCTCTGCAAGTCGGGCGATCATATCGTGTCTGCGTCGACCATCTATGGCGGCTCATACACCTTGTTCCAATACACGCTCAAGAAATACGGCGTTCAAGTCACCTTCATCGATCCCGAAGCCCCCGAAAAGGAGGCTCAAAAAGCGTTCAAGCCGAATACGAAGGTTCTTTTTGCCGAAACTTTGGCCAATCCGGGCCTGGGCATTCTCGATTTTAACAAGTTCGCCAAGCTGGCAAAAAAGAACGATGTGCCATTCATCGTCGACAATACCTTGGCTACTCCGTACCTTTGTAATCCATTGAAATTGGGCGCCAATATCATTGTGCACTCGGCGACAAAATATATAGATGGACATGCGACCAGCCTGGGCGGCGTAGTCGTGGACGGCGGCAATTATGATTGGACCAACGGTAAGTTCCCCGAACTGACTGAGCCCGATCCGAGCTACCACGGCGTGCAATATGTCAAATCGTTCAAAGAGGCAGCCTATATTTCCAAGGCTCGCGCCCAATTCCTGCGGGACTTCGGCGCCTGCCTAAGCCCTTTCAACGCGTTCTTGCTGAATCTGGGCTCGGAGACATTGCATCTGCGCATGGAGCAGCATAGCAAGAACGCTTTGGCCCTGGCAACGTTTCTTAAAAGCCATAGCCAGGTCAACTGGGTCGTCTATCCGGGACTCAAGGATAATCCGAGTTATCCCCGCATCAAGAAATATTTCCTGCACAATGCGGCCAGCGGTGTGCTCACGTTCGGGATCAAAGGTGACGCTCGGGCTGCGAGGACCTTCGTCAAGAACCTCAAAGTAGCCGCGCTCGTCGTCCATGTCGGAGATGCGCGTACCGGAGTGCTCCAACCAGCCACCAGCACTCACTCGCAGATGACCGCTGAGGAACAACTTAGCGCCGGCATTCCTCGGGATATGATTCGCGTCTCGGTCGGCATAGAGGATGTGGAGGATCTGATCGCCGATTTTGCCCAAGCCTTGAAGAGCGTTAAATGAGCTCTATCGAGGTTCCCGCTCGCAGCTATTTGAATCTGAAAAGGACAACTCGAATCAAGGAAAGCCTTTCGATCGTCTTATCGCGGCATTCCTACCTTCCGCGAATCGACGACCTGCAGAGCGACTGGGTGGCCCATGTGGCCGTTCCTGCCTTCAAGCTATTTCGCAGTCAGCGCGGGGATTCTCCGATCGAATCATTCTGCTCGATCGGAACGGGTTCGGGGCTGGATGTCATCGCGGCCATCGAAATCCTGGGAGCCTGGCGCATCGGGTTGACGGATGTGCATGAGGATGTCGTTGCTACTGCAGTTGACAACATTACCCGGAACCATTCGTCGCCTCGACCGCTCGCGATCGAAGCGGGCTATGGAGATCTTTTCTCGCCTCTCCGCCCTTATAACGCTCGCTATGATTTGATCTATGAAAATCTTCCGAACGTTCCGCTGCCTGACGCTAGCGAGAGCCTTTACGATCGGAAGAGCTCGACGCATCTAGCGCCGCGGACGGAAGAGATTCCTGCTCTGGTTAAGAGCCAGATGCTCGACCTGCATTATCTGGCGCTGTTGCAAGCTAGGGACTTCATGCTTCAGGGAAGCGCAATGCTGTCGATTATCGGAGGAAGAGTGCCGCTAGGTGCCTTGCAATCCCTTGGGACCCTTGCCGGCTACTCCTCTTCATCCTTGGCGTACACATGGAAGGTCCAAGCCGATCCCGAAGAAATAATCCGCGATCATGCCCAGAAACAGAGGGAGGGCTTCGGGCCCTTCTATTTTTACCGCGCCGATGCCCTGCAGAAGACTTTTAGTTCGGTCGATTTCAGCAGATCGGGCAAGGATGCCATCGAAATCGAACGATCGCTATTGAACGAACGCCTTGACGCCATCAACGCCTATGAAGTCCTGAAACAAGGCGAAAAGATCGGCCATACGGTTGCCGTTCTCAAATCCGAGCTGAGGTAATCGATGTCTTTACCAATCGAATACCGCATTCCTGCTCTTATCGAATCTATCAAGGACAGATTTGCCCAGGGCGAAACAACCGATGACGCGGGAGGCAAAGAGATCCGGAAGATTGTCTCATTACTGGAACCGCTGCCTCCCCTGACGGGTCGGTTCCATACCAGTAGTCATCCGGCTATCCGGCATATCAAGGCGATAACTAAAACGGGGAATGCGTCCATGAACGCCCTCTTGGACGAGATTTTGCCAATCGCTCCTTCCCTCCCCTGGCATTACAATTATCCATTACACAAAAATCTCCCCGAGTTGGGGCAAGACATCGCCTTCGCTGAGATTATCGGCCCCGAAGCGCCTTTCCGTAGCGACTCTGTCTGCCTCGGCCTGACCTTGATCGGCAAGGAGATACTGTACCCGGCGCACTACCATCCTGCCATCGAGCTTTACTATGTCGTGACAGGGACCGCCACGTGGACACTTAATGGGATATCGCACAACTCCCCGCCGGGTACTTATATTCTTCATCCTTCTATGTCTATTCATGCCATGGAAACGCGCGAGGAGCCACTCCTTGCCATCTACACGTGGAGCGGGCCCGATATTCGTACGTCGTCCAGATATACCTAGCCTGAAGAGGACCAATGCTGAGCTGTCGTTTCGCGCCTCTTCGCGGCTAGGGAGAGAAAACGCTCGTGGAGCCGATCATCGCCCGTGAGCTCGGGGTGGAAGCTTGCGGCAAGAATGTTGCCCTTACGGAGGAAGACAGCCTCCCCAATCGCTCCTGAGGCAGACCGTCGTCGCCCGATCACCTCGGTGCCGTCGAGGGGACTCAGCCGTGGCGCCCGGATGAAGACGCCGTAAAAAGGTCCATCCTCCATGTCGATCTCCTCTTCAAAACTCGACAATTGGCGGCCATAGGCATTCCGTTCGGCTTGAGCCGTTATGAGGCCTAAGACACCCTCGTGGCCGTCGACTTTGGTGCAGAGAATAATGGCCCCGGCGCAGAGGCCCCAGATTGGCATCCCCGATGACGCCAGGGCTCGGATGGGTTCGATGAGGGCATACTCGCGCAGATATCGCCCCATGACGGTGCTCTCTCCGCCCGGGAGGATGAGGCCATCGAGATTATCGAGGTCCTCGGCATGGCGCACTTCCACCAGCTCGGCACCGAGGCGGCGGAGGGGAGGGCCGTGGTCCTGTACCGCCCCCTGGAGGGCAAGGACGCCGATTCTCATAGCCCGCGAGCTGCCATTGCGGTCTCGAGAGTCTTGATTTCGAGGCCGCGCATGGGCTGGCCGAGGCCGCGGGATATCTCCACGAGTCGTGCGGAGTCCTTCCAGTTGATCACGGCCTCGACGATGGCACGGGCTGTTCGGTCGGGGTTCTCGGACTTAAAGATGCCCGAACCTACGAAACAACCTTCCGATCCGAGCATCATCATCAGTGCCGCGTCCGCCGGTGTCGCAATGCCGCCCGCGACAAAGGTGACCACCGGGAGCCGGCCGAGACCCTTAGCCTGCGTGAGGAGTTCGAGGCTAACTCTGTACTCCTTGGCTTTATCGGCAAGCTCAGAGCCATTGAGGCCTGCCAGCTCGGCAAGCTGGCGGTTGACCGTTTTAAGGTGGCGCACAGCCTCGACGACATTTCCCGTGCCGGCCTCTCCCTTAGTGCGGATCATCGAAGCGCCCTCCTGCACACGGCGCAGGGCTTCGCCGAGATCCCGCGCGCCGCAGACGAAGGGCACTGCGAAGGACTGTTTGTCGATATGCGCTTCTTCGTCGGCTGGGGTGAGGACCTCGCTCTCGTCTATGAAATCCACACCTAGGGCCTCGAGAATGCGTGCCTCGGCCGTGTGGCCGATGCGCGCCTTGGCCATGACGGGGACGGTAACGGCGTGCATGATAGACTCGATCATGCCGGGGTCGCTCATTCGGGCGACACCGCCAGAGGCCCGAATGTCCGCCGGAATACGCTCGAGGGCCATAACGGCGCAAGCTCCGGCATTTTCAGCGATCTTAGCCTGTTCGGGCGTGGTTACGTCCATGATTACGCCATTTTTAAACATTTCGGCAAAGCCCTTATTCAGTTTCTCGCGCATTAATGCCTCCCCTGCGCTCGCCATGCTGTAGTATCATAGTACCTGATACGTATTGTACTCAGACAATATCATAAGTGTACTAGTATACGTCAAGACTGACTTAGTTACGAAGCCTTTTACTCGACGGGAGTGGGAAGCGATGCATCTGTACGAAAGAATCTACGAGGACCTCCGCCGCTCGATAGATGAGGGCGAGATCCGGCCGAGCGAGCGGCTGCCCTCGATCCGGGAGGTCGCCGTCCGTTACGGCTGCAACAAGCTCACGGCCCAACGAGCCTTTGATCTCCTCGCCGCGGCTGGAGTAGTCGAGAACCTCGTCGGCTCGGGCAGCTTCGTAACTTTCCCCGAGCCACCGGCCGAGCGGTCCGGGGACTTCTCTGCGGCGCGGCTCTCCGAGGACTTTTTCCCCTTCGAGGCCGCGGGCCGGCTCCTAGCCGAGATCCTGGCGGAAGAGCGGGGTAGTGTCTTCTCCGCTTCGCCGCCTCGGGGCGAGCCTGGTCTCATCGAGGCCTTGGCAAGGCGCTTTAATCTACCGTCCTCATCCATCGTCGTGACCGGCGGGGGGCTCCAGAGTCTCGATATCTGCCGGCGCCTTTTTGCCGGCAGAACCGCGGGCGGCACACATAAGGAGCCGCGCATCCTCGTCGAGGAGCCCTGCTTCCCGGCGGCTTTGAGCCTATTCCGGCCTCAGTCCAGTCTCCCCATGGGGCGCACGGGGCCTGATCCACGCGACTTCGCTGCCTTCTTTTCGGCTCTTCGGAATGGTGAATCATGGAGCGCCGGAGTCTTTTACTCAGTTCCTGATATCCACAACCCAACTGGCTCCCGCTATGCTGAAGTGACAAAGCGAGAGATCGTCCGAGTCGCGCGGGAACTAGACGTCTGGATCGTCGAGGATGACTACCTTTCCGAACTCGACCCCTCGGGCATCCCCCGTTTCATCGACCTGGCGCCGGAGCGCACAATCTGGATCAAATCGCTCTCTAAGACAACGGCGCCGGGCATCCGCATCGGCGCCATCGTGGCGCCTCCCTCCCTGGTTTCGAGGGTAGAGGCGCTGAAGGCCGAGGTGGACCCCGGCCCCGCGGCCTGGCTGCAGTTCCTCGCAGAGCGTCTTTTGGGCTCCGGCCTCATCGATGGAGAGCTGCGCCGGACCGCAGAGGTGATCCGGCAGCGCAGGGCTGAACTCATCAGGCTTCTCAACGACTTTCCTGGCCTAAGCTTCGACGCCGACACAGCGGGCTACAATCTCTGGGTCTCAGCGGAACATGAACCAAACCTTGCGCAGGTGCCTTGGGCCGAGGGGCGGCGTTTCGGCTTCAGTCCGGAAATGAGACTTCGCTTTCGTCTTTCGTTCATGGCCATTGGGGAGGCTGAGTGGCCCCAGGCCCTGAAGCGGCTGGAGCTAAGCCTCCAGTCAGCATTCGGCAGCCCGCGGTAGAAGCGGCTAACAGCATCCTGCACGGCGGACGCGCTGAGAGTGGGCCCTGTGTGGCTCCCCTCCTGCTCGAGGGCAGGGAAATGAGTCGTTCCTTTCTGTTAGGTGCAAAAATTAACTTGACGAAAAACTCTGTGGTAGTAAAATCAGCCCTCGAAAGTACTAAATATTAGCACCTAGGCCTTCCTTAGTCGTCAATTACACAGATATGTCGTTTCAAGGCAATAGCAGATAGACATAATAATGGAAGGAGACATTCTATGAATGCTTTAACCCTTGTTTTTGTTGCGCTCTGCGTTTTCGCGATCGGCTATCGGTTCTATGGTCTTTTCATTGCCCAGAAAGTACTGGGGCTTGACGCTGGCCGAGCGACACCGGCAAAACGCTTTGCGGATGGGCACGATTACGTAGAGACGAATAAGTTTGTCCTTTTTGGCCACCATTTTGCGGCTATCGCAGCGGCAGGTCCCCTCCTTGGGCCTGTGCTTGCCGCACAGTTCGGATGGCTTCCCGGTGCCTTATGGATACTTATTGGCGCGGTCCTCGGCGGAGCCGTGCATGACATGATTGTACTTTTCGCTTCGGTCCGGCATAAGGGGCAAAGCCTTGCGAGAATAGCGGAAACCGAAATCGGCAAAGGGACGGGCATCGTCGCCTCATTCGCCATTCTCCTTATCCTTATCCTGACGCTAGCCGGCTTGTCGCTTGCAGTCGTCAATGCCCTTCATTCGAGCGTTTGGGGCACCTTCACCGTCATCGCGACCATTCCGATCGCGCTCATCATGGGCATCTACCTCCATATGTGGCGCAAAGGCGATGTCCCGGGGGCGAGCGTAATCGGCGTCGTCCTTCTTTTCCTTACAATACTTGCAGGGCCCTATGTCGCCGCGAGTCCCCAATTCTCAAGCTGGCTCAATCTTTCACCGCACGATCTGGCCATCTCCATAGCGATTTATGGCTTTGTCGCCTCGGTGCTTCCTGTGTGGCTCCTTTTGTGTCCTCGCGATTATCTCTCGACCTACCTTAAACTGGGGACTATCGCCATTCTCACATTAGGCATCGTTTTCGTGCATCCATCCTTCAATATGCCGGCCCTGACAAGCTTTATCCATGGGGGCGGCCCGATAATCCCTGGACCGCTTTTCCCCTTTCTGTTCATAACGATCGCATGCGGGGCGGTCTCCGGATTCCACGCTATCATCGGTACGGGTACGACACCGAAGATGATCGACAACGAAAAAAACATCCTCTTCGTCGGTTTCGGCGCCATGCTCGCCGAGGGCTTCGTCGCGATTATGGCCCTTATCGCCGCGTGCGTGCTTCTACCTGCCGATTATTTCGCTATTAATGCTTCGCCCGCGGCCTATGCCAAGCTCGGGATGGTCCCTGTTCATCTACCGGCTCTCGCTCAGGCCGTTGGAGAGAATGTCCAGGGTCGACCAGGTGGAGCCGTTTCGCTCGCCATCGGCATGGCGTATATTTTTTCCAAGGTGCCTTTTATGAGCAACCTTGTCGCCTATTGGTATCACTTCGCGATCATGTTCGAGGCTGTTTTCATCCTCACCGCGGTCGATACCGGTACGCGTGTCGGCCGTTTCTTCCTGCAAGAGATGATCGGGAAGATCATCCCTAAGTTCAACGATAAAAAATGGGTGCCTGGCATCATCATCACGAGCACCATTTTTACGGCGACCTGGGGATATCTCGTTTATACCGGCGATATAGGCACAATCTGGCCGCTCTTCGGCATGGCGAATCAGCTTCTCGCCGCGAGCGGACTTATCATCGGGACCACGATGATCATTCGGATGAACAAGGCGAAGTATTCTTTCATTACGGCAGTCCCGGGAATCTTCATGGCTGTCGTCACTTTGATTGCAGGATACGAAAACGTGTTCTGGTACTATCTTCCCAAAGGGCTGTACTTGCTGTCCACCTTCGCGATCGTGATCGCCGCGCTCATGGTGGTCGTCTTTATCGGCGCTTTCAAGCGCTGGGCTTATCTGCTCAAACAGACTTCGACGATCGTCGACGAGCATGGACTAACCGTTATCTGCGCTGTTCCGGAATGAGAGACTTACGATGCCTTTCCGAACCGAGAGGGAATATCTCCCTCAGGGTCCGGGAAGGCATAGGTCAGAGCTTGACTATGACCGTCGTACCTAGCGGCTCGAGGATTGTGTCCGAGCCGCTCGTTCGCGCGACGCATCCCTCGAAGCTCGCGACGGTGCCGATGCCGCAGAGCGCGATGCTCCCTTCGACGAGCGGCTTCGAGAGTTGTATCGTGATGACGTTCTTTTCCCGCTTCGCCGTAGCGCGGAGCGTCACGTCCCCTGCCGTCGTGGGCACTTCGCAGACGGCGGTCCGAGCCTCGCCGAGCTCATAGAGCCGCAGCTCCACGCCATTCGCGTAATCGTAGTCGGGCCGGGAGTCGACTTCTCCGAGCGCGAGGAAGGTGCAAGGCCGGACGTAGAGCGGCAGCGAGAGATAGTCGTACTCGCCGCGATACCATCGGCCTCCATCCTTGGTCTTGCCGGAGAAGTAATCGGTCCAGCGGCCTTCCGGAAGGTAATAATCCGCATGCCCGTCCTCCGAGAAGATGGGGGCGACCAGGAGCGAGCTGCCCAGCATATATTGCATATCCATCTGCGCCACGGCGGGATCATCGGGGTACTCGAATACCATGGGGCGCAGGACGGGGGACCCCGTAGTATGGGCCTCGATGGCCATCCGGAAGATATAGGGCATGAGCCTGCACTTCAGTTTGACGAAGAACCTGACCACGTCCGTGGACTCGTCGTCGAAGAGCCAGGGCACCCTGTAGGAGGTCGATCCGTGGAGGCGGCTATGGCTCGAGAGCATACCGAACGCCACCCACCGCTTGTAAAGGTCCGCGCTCGCGGTCTGCTCGAAACCGGAGATATCGTGGCTCCAGAAGGCGAAGCCGCACAGTGCCAACGATAGGCCTCCGCGCAGGGTCTCGGCCATGGAGGCGTAGCTAGCCGAGCTGTCGCCGCTCCAATGCAGCGGAAACTGCTGTGAGCCTACGGTAGCGCTCCGGGCGAAGACCACCGCTTCGCCCTTGCCTCTCTTCCGCTCCAGCTCCTCGTAGACGCAGCGCGAGTAGAGGTAGGTGTAGTAGTTGTGCATCGAGCGCGGGTCTGCCCCATTATGGTAGGTTACGTCGACGGGTATCCGCTCGCCGAAATCCACCTTGACCGCGTCCACGCCCATGTCGAGAAGCGTCTCGAGCTTGGCGGCGAACCAGCGGCAGGCATCGGGATTTGTGAAGTCGACCAACGCCATTCCCGGCTGCCATGTGTCGATCTGCTTGACGCCATGCCCATCGGCGCGCTTAAGGAAGTATCCGCCCTCCACGCCCTCGCGGAAGGCGGCCGAGCCTTGCGCCACGTAAGGGTTGAGCCATACGGAGATCTTCAGGCCCCGCTCGTGGTATCGCCTGAGCATCCCGCGGGGATCGGGGAATACGGACGAATCCCACTCGAAGTCGCACCAGTGGAAAGGCCGCATCCAGAACACGTCGAAATAGAAGACGCTCAAGGGGATATCGCGCTCGGACATGCCGTTGATGAAGGACAGCGTCGTGGCCTCGTCGTAATTCGTCGTGAAGGACGTGGACAACCACAGGCCGAAAGACCAGGCCGGGGGAAGCGCCGACCTCCCGGTGAGCCCGGTGTAGGCCTCCAGAATCTTGGCGGGGGTAGGTCCGTAGATGAAGTCGTAGCGCAGCTCCTCGCCCGGCACGGAGAAGCCCACGTATTCCACCTTCTCGCTCGCTACCTCGAAGGACACGTCGCCCGCGTGATCCACGAAGATTCCATAGCCCTTGTTCGTGAGATAGAAGGGTATGTTCTTATACGATACTTGGGAGGACGTGCCGCCGTCCTCGTTCCACGTATCCACGACCTGGCCGTTCTTGGCGAAGGCGGTAAAGCGCTCACCGAGGCCATAGACCTGCTCGCCGGGCCTGAGGGACAGCTCTGTGACCATATAGTTGGCGCTGTCTTCCGTGAGGTACCTGTCTCCCGGCGCCATCGTCGAGTACTTGCGGTCCCAACGCATATAGCCGAGGTTCCGGAAGCCGCAGGTGGTCAGAACTTTCCCTTCCGCCTCGAATTGATAGCCCCACAGATTGCGGTTGATTCGTACCTTGACGGCACCAGAAGTCATGACCGCCTCGTCGTCGCCGATCTCCACCTCGACCTTTTGCGGAGTTTGGTGCGTCTCGAACCTGATCTCCGCGTTGTCGTACGCTTCGTAATGCCACGATCGAACCGCGATGACGTTAGGCGCCGGCGAGCTGAACTCCACCGTGATGGTGGAGACGTCCAATTCGTCCTTGCGCGTCGCCATCGGCTTGCCCGGCGCAAGTACGCGCATCCCCCCGGGTACTTCCCACACTTTGTACGCATGCATGGCGTACACGGCGTTCGCCCGCTCGCTACGCAACCAGTAGCCTTCTGTGAACTTCATCGCTTTTCCCTTCGTCGTAGCTTGGATTATTGTGAGGGGAGGGGGAGCGAGGCCATGCCCCGTTCCCCGCTAGTGCAATTACTTCTTGCCCTCGAGCTCGACCCATTTCTTCTCGATCTGCGCGATCACGGCATCCTTAGTTGCCGTCCCGGCGATGTAGGACTGCATGGTTTCGCCGAAGGCTTGCCAGAAGCTGTCGGTGGAGTACACGATCCCCAGTGTCCCGGCGCCCTTCGCCGCGGCGAGCGCGCTCCCTTGCTTGACGATCTCGAAGTTGGGCGCCGTAGCGTCCTTCACGGGCGGGATCACTCCCGCGACCTTGGTAAACCAATTCTTTCCATAGTCCGAGGTGTACCACCAGTTGACGAAGGCCAGCACATCCTTGAGATCCGGTGAGCCTTTGTAGATGCGGAGCGCCTGGTCGGCCCCTGCGATGACCTTGGTGACCTTAGGATCCTCATTTACGGGATAGCCGTTGAACCCGATGGCCAACTTTGGATTGATCTTGAGAACGTCCGACTCGATCCAGGCGCCCTGGCCGACGACCATGGCCGTCTTTCCGCTGGCGAGGGCCGCTTCCTCCGTGCTGAGGCTGGACTCGAGGGGCTTGGCGTCGCCATTCTTCATCACCAAGTCGATGAAGCGGAAGAAGTCGGTGTAGAGAGCCGGATAGTCCTTGAAGTGGGCCTTTCCCGAGCTAAATGCGTTGACAAGGCCCTCGACGTCCTTGGGTTGCGCGGCATAGAGGAAGTGCTGGAACGCGTGCTTGTAGACCCACCACTCGGCGAAGCCGTCGGTGAAGGGCGTGTAGCCGGCCGCGGATATCTTTTTACAGGCCGCTTGGAGGGCGCTGAAGGTCTGCGGGAACTCCTTGATACCGACCTTGTCGAAAATCTCCTTGTTGTAGACGATCCCGAAATAGTTTCCCTTGATTGCGAAGCCGTGGAGTTCCTTGCCGGACATCATGACCGTCTTCACGGGGTCGGTCATAGCCTTCGCCAGGGGCTGATCCGCGAGATTCTGGCTGTACTCCAGGTAGACGCCGATTTCCTTGCCCGAGGTCGAGCCGAAGATGTCGGGCGGATTGCCCGAATTCAACCGCGCCTTCAGCAGAGTCGGATAGTCGGTCTGTGTCGTTTCATAGTTGATCGTGACGTCGGGCTCCACCGTCTTGTATTCGGCGATCAGCTTGTTGATTGCATCCGCGTACTCCGGCGAGGGGATGAACATATGGATCTCCCTCGGCGCGGCCCCTACGGTCACCGCGGCGACTATGAACATCGCCAGTAACATCACTCGTTTCATAGCCTAAATCTCCTCTTGCGTGCGATATCGAACTCCGGCCGACGGCCGATTTCGCGCTCTTTCACGACCCCTAGCCTTTGATCGCCCCCGCAACGACACCCTGCACAATGTTCCGCTGCAGTGCGATGAAGATGATGATGGAAGGCAGTACGGTCAGCACCATCGCCGTCATGGCATAGTGCCACTGCGTATTGAACTGTCCCACGAAGGTATACGCGGAGAGCACCAGGGTCTTCGTCTCCGTCCGGCCGTTCACCATGAGCAGCGGCAGGAGAAAATCGTTCCAGATCCACATCACGTCGAGGACCACTATCGTGGTGGTGATGGTCTTGAGCATCGGGAAGATGATGGACCGGAAAGTTCGGAAGGTCGTCGCGCCGTCGATCAGCGCACTCTCGTCCATCTCGCGCGGGATGGTGTTCATGAAGTTGAAGTAGATGAAAACGGCCATCGGCACGCCGAAGCCCCAGTATTGGATCCCCAAGCCCCATGTGCTGCCCGCCAGATGCGCTACGGTCATGACCTTGAGGAGCGTGATCATGAAGGTCTGAAAGGGGATCAGCATCGGCGTGATGATCAGGAGGTACGCGAGCTTGGTATAGCGCATCCGCCTCCGATCTAGGATATAGGCGGCGAGGGCGGACAGGGCGATGATGCCCGTCACGCCGATGACAGTGATGATCACGTTGTTGCTGAAGAGCTGGAAGTAATGCATCTTCTGCACGACGTCGACGTAATTCTGGATGGTGATGTTCTTGGGCAAGGCAATGACGTTGGACACGACTTCGCCGAAGGGCTTCAGCGAATTGATGAACATGAGAAATATGGGATAAATGTAGACCAGGGCCAGGATGATCATGACCGCTTCGAGCGCGATCAGGCCCAGACGTTTGCGCCGTATAACCTGGCTCATATCGCATCCTCACGATTCCGGAAAGCCCGTAGAACGAACAAGGTCAGCGCCAGCACGATCAGGAAGAACACGAGGGACTTGGCGGATCCCAGCCCGTAATTATTGTTCTGAAAGGCTTCCCGGTAGATTTCCAGCGTAGCGCTGTACGTGGAGCCCGCAGGTCCGCCCTTGGTCAGGGCCAGGATCGTATCGAATACCTTGAGCGAATTGATCATGGACAGGAGGACGCAAGTGACGACCGACGAGGTGATCATGGGCAGCGTGATGCGGAAGAACTTGGTTAGTCCATGTGCACCATCCATGACGGCAGCCTCCATGATGTCAGCGGGAATAGACTGCAGACCCGCGATGTAGAGGACTACGTAGAAGCCCACGGCCTGCCATACTCCCACAAAGACCACCGAGTAAAATACTAGCTTTACATCGCCGAGCCAACTGAGATTCAGGAAGGCGAAGCCGGTCATTTTGAAGAACTCGTCGAAGCCCTTCGAGAAAATGAACTGCCAGATGAAGCCGACGATGGTCATGCTGAGGATATAGGGTATGAAGAAGACGCTCCGGAGAACGTTGCGGGACTTGAGGTCCTTGACGAGCGCGACCGCGAGGGCCAAGGCGAGCGCATTCAGTGCCACCATGCTCACGATAGTGTATTTACCCGTGAAAACCAGGGCGCGCATAAAGCTTCCGTCGCCCCGTAGGAGTTCGGCGTAGTTGCCAAGCCCGATGAACATCGGCTCACGAGCGATACCGTTCCATTGCGTCAGCGAATAGTAGCCGCTCAGGACGAATGGGAGATATATCGTCAGGGCAACCAATGCCAGGCAAGGCAGAGTATAGAGAACAGTCTCGGCTTGATTCCTGCGCGACTTCACGGTATGCACCTCATCTGTCAAAATGGAATCAGAGAAGCAAATATGATGTACGTATATCATGTTTACTATGATACGTCAAGGAAAATTAATTTATATGCACCTTACGCAAAAGTGTTTCTTTCCGGGGGAATTACTTGAGCCGATCGATGGATCCAAGTTACACTAAAGCCGTGAGAAAAACTCAAAAGGACATTGCGAGCGACCTCGGCATCTCGCTCATCACTGTCAGCCGGGCGCTCAATGGCAAGGGCTATGTCTCCGAAGAGATGAAGCGGCGCATCTTCGACTACGCTCGGCAGACGAATTACGTGCCCCATCGCGCATCTCAGGTGCTCGTCCGCAACAAGATCCGGCGCTTGGCGCTTTTTTCGTCCTCGCTGCCCTCCTACTTCTGGGACGAGATCCGCAAGGGCGTATCGGCGGCCGGCAACTATCTTCAGGCCTTCGACTTCGACGTGCAGTACCACTGCATACCGGATTTCGATACCGAGGCATATACTCGCCGTCTGCGCTCCGAGCTGCGCAAGGGCCTCGACGCCCTTGCCCTTGTAAATCAATCGATCTACGATATGGACTCAATATACTCAATAGTAAAAAAATCCGGCGTACCCTATGTCACGTTCAATGTGGACGCTCCCGAAAGACGCGGCCTGTGTTATATCGGCGCCGACTACGTCGCGGGCGGCCGCCTAGTCGCGGAGGTCATCGGTACGGCCCTGCGATTCTGCGACGCCCCTGTCGCCTTGGTCATCGCGGATGACGTGTCCAAAGAGCCGAATGCGGCCAATGTCGACCTGAACGCCGATCGGCTGGCCGGCTTCCTCGACGTCATGAACGCGCGATTCCCCCGCATCCGCTGCGACGTTCAGTACCTTAGGCCCAATCTGCGGACGAACAGGGGCAACGACGCCATCGACAGGCTGCTCAAGGCGAATAAGGGCAAGGTAAACGCCGTTTACCTTATACCCGCGCTCAACGCGCACTTCCTCGACGCGCTTGAGAAATACGACTACCGAGCGACCGTAAACATCGTGCACGATTTGGACCAGAGCGCCTTGCATTACCTGGATAATCACCTTCTTACGGCTGTGATCTACCAGGATCCGTTCCTGCAGGGCTACTATACGGTCAAGACTTTGGAGCACATCGTGGAGTCAGGCATCCGCGAGCCCATGAAGACTATAGAGATCGCATCAAACGCGGTGTTCGCCGAGAACAAGGCGGCCATGCGCAACCATTTCGATTTCATCGGATAGGAGATTCTAGATGAGGGCTACATTCTCTTGCGCGGCTATATGCGCACTCCTCTCTTTCGCATTTGCGGTGTCCTGTAACTCCCCCGCAAGCCAGCCATCGAGTAGTAGTAGCGGCAGTAGCGAGGAGAACGACTGGGCGACCTCGAAATCGCAGCAAACACCCTTGAACGTAATCGGTTCTTCGTATAACTCGCCGCAAGCGCTATCGATCAGCACTCTGGCCTGGGAGGACGGGATATACATCTCCCGAGACGGCTTGAATCTTTATTGTACGTTTTTTTCGATGGATGCGCTTAAGGCTGCAATGGATGGAGCCACCCCGCTGACTTTCTACCTTTACGAGCGCGGCCCTATGCTTGGGCAGGATTTCTCGAATCCTATAGCCGGATCAACCGTGCCGTGGCTTCACGCCGACATAGCCATCGCGCAGAGGCAATCTCAATCCGCGACCTTCGGCGCATGGCAACTGACTGGCATAAAGGGAAAGTACTACAATCGGGGCGCGGCTCAAGGAATCCTTAATTCGACCGATAGCGCGAAATACGACTTCTTTTTCTATACGGATGACAGCCCGGGCTGCACGAAGATATTCATGGCCACAAGCGAGAGCGTCGCCCTTTCTGCGACGGGCAGCCAAATAAATATTCAAGGTGAGCAAACGACGTATCGGGAGGACAACCCGCACTGCGAAAGGGTCGGGTCCAACTTGCTGCTCTTCTTCGAGAGCGACGATACTCGTCCTGGAGGCATGGGCGCACAGGACATCTGGTACACCATCTCCTCCGACAACGGTTCCACATGGGCCGCGCCAGTCAACGTGAGCTCGGTCAATACGTCTGGCTACGACGGCCAGCCCCACCTATACAACGATGGAAGCGCGTGGTGGCTCTATTGCACACAGACCAACCCCGCAGACGGCAAGCTGGCTATTTGGCGATACAAACAGGGGAGCGACGGGGACTGGAACAGCTGGACTTCGAAAGGGCTCGTAGTGGCTGCGGGGACTACCCAGGGCGTAGGCGAGCCGAGTCTGACCTCCTCCGGCGATCTCTATTTCGTTGCGATTTTTAAGAAGACCGTCAATGCGACAAGCTATGATACATATGATGCCGATCCGTACTGGATGAAGAAGAACTACTGACGCTCGTATCATGAGGCGCTTACGGGCGCGGCGAGTGAACGCATGCAAATGTCTATAATATCGCGAGGTACCGATGTCCGCACTGAAATCAGAGATCGATGCGTGCCGCAGGGAGCAAGTCGTCGTGACGGTCTTTTCCCAGTCCTGTCGTTTCGAGGGAAGGATCGTGGAAGTAAGCGATGAGATCGTGGTTCTCAGCAACGAGCGCGAGCGCTGCTTTCTTCTGCTCGATCGAATCGATGCGCTGGTACACGAATAGGCGAAGGAAAATCCATGCCGCAAGATCCCAATGCGCTCCCGGCTTTGCTCGAGCAAGCTCTGTCCGATCCTTCAACGGAACTCGCCATTCGCCGGCAGTTGCTGGAGTTGGCCGGCAAGAATCTTCACCTGCCGGGAGTCGTCGAGGCGCTGGTCTCGGCTTTATCGGTTGTAGGCGATGCGGACGCGCGTCGGTGCCTCATCCAGTTCCTGCTGCCTCTCGAATCGAATCGCTTTGCCGACGTGCCGGCCTTCCACTGCGTATTGGTGAAGGTTCTCGACTCGGAGAAGGAAAGGGGAATGCGCGTCCAGCTCCTGGAGAGGCTCGCTCTAGGGCTCCATCAGGACCCGCAGCTAGTGCCCGTATTCCTCAGGCTGGCCGGCGATCCGCGGCTGAGCGAGCCGGAGAAAGCGGTGGTAGTGGAAGCTTTATCACAGCTTCCTTCCCTGGACGAGCGAACGCTCATAGTTGCCCTGGCGAGCAATGTAGGCGCTCCCGCCCAGGTCCAGGCCGTCATCCTCTCTGCGGTGGAGACGCGCCCTTCCTGGAGCGATGAACTCGTCGCGGCTCTGCCGCCTTACTTGGAGAGCAAGGTCGATAGAGGCCTGCGCGCGTCTCTGTTCCGTGCGCTCCATAAGGCATATCGATTGGGCGTGGAGTACGTGAGCAGCTTTTGCGATATCCTGCGCTATGATGGGGACGCTGAAATGCGCGCTCAGGCGCTTGAATTGTTGGTGAAGATAGAGCCCCAGCAGCGCGATGTCTATACGCAATTGCTGTGGACCTCGCGGATGGATCAGGAGCCGGACCTGCGCTCTCGGGCTTTCGAGCTGCAAAGGGACTATCCGGACCTTTCGATCGAAGAGCTCCGGTCGATGGCGGCGGATCTTTTCAAGGAAACCAGCGCAGAGATCCGTATCGCCATTTTAGGCACCTTGCGGGCCTACCTGCGGGATGAGTCCGTGCGCCGCGCTCTGGCTGCAAACTTCAATACCGCTTCGATCGCCCAGGCTGAAAAGCAGGAATTTGAAACTATCTGCGATCTTCTGTTGCCCTATGTCACGCGGGATGCAGCGATACGGTCCACTTTCCTGGATGTGGCGGAAAAGGAGCCCCAGCCTTCCCTGCGGAGCTTTCTACTGGAGAAGCTCCTGCCTCTGCTCGATATCCAGGAGAATCTCGCCTGGATCTGCGAGCGCTTTTCCCGGGAGCGGAATCCGAATATCCGGGCCACACTCTTCGACCGGATCAAGGCTCTATCTGTGGCGAGATATGCTCCGCTCGCCGAGGCCTTCTGCGCGGAGCTCCTGGATCCCGCTTCTCCCTTCAGGGTGCAGTCGGCCGCAGCCTTGAGCTCTCTTGTCGCGAAGGATGAAGCGACGCTAGAGGCATTTGAGGATGTCCTGCGGCATGATCGGGATCGCGAGCTTATCCGCGTCTGTACCGATGGCTATCTCGATAGCGGCGCGGCCGTGAAATTCGATGTGCTCATAGGCATCGCCGGGGATGAGGCCTTCGATCTTCGCTCGCGCAAGCGGGCCTTGGCCAAGCTCCATGACATGGCGCTGGATGATGACGAGCAGCGGCGGCTCGATGGTTTGCGAAGCTCGGGCCTAGAAGATGAATTAAAGGGCCCCAAATGACCGCGACGCAAGAAGTTTTGGACGAAGTCCGCAGGCGGCGCGAAGTGGCTCCCGGCCAGGCCCTCCAGATGATCGCCATGGCAGAGGCCGCTTCGGATACGGAGGACCGTCTCGCCCTGCTGTCGGTGGCTAGGCGCCAGATCGGCGACGATGGGGTCTTCGATGCTTGGGTTTCGTTGGTCGAGAAGGAAGGCGATCCGGAGCTGCGTCGGGCTTGCCTCGACGTAGTAGCCCGGATCGTTACGGGGAACGAGATGAGGCCGGCTCAGCTTTCGCGCCTGTGCGCTTCGATTCCGACGTTGGCGAAGTGTTGCGGCGAGGATTCCTTACGCGACTCTTCATGCCTTATTCTCGATGCCCTGGCCACCTTCGCTCCGCAGGCTGGTCTTGCCCTCGCTCAGGCATATCACGACTTGAAGTCGAAACAGAGCCGGACTCGGATCGTGAAGAGTCTGGCGGCCCTGCGATACAGCTGGGAAGGAGTTTCCGGTTTCTTGAAGGAGATCCTTCACGAGGTCGATTTCGAGGACAAACCGGGCATCGTGAACTTCCTCCTCTGGCGGGGCGCCTTGAGCGAGCAGGAAGAGGTCGAGCTCCTCGGGGAGACGGAGCCGGCGGGCGTGCGCCTTATGGTCATTCGCTTCTGCAATGATCGATCCGACGCGGTCGGCGCCGAGTTGTCGCAGGCCATCGCCAGGCTCGCTCGGTCGGACTGCTCTGTGGATTGTCGCCTGGCGGCAGCGCTCTTTCTTGAGACCCGATTGCCGGCGTCTCCGGAAACCACCGGTATATTCCTCGATCTGCTGCGCAGCGATTCGTCTCCGGCAGTTCGGCAGGCAGCCGAGTTCGCCCTGGGCCGAACCGTAAGCATGGATAACGACACAGTGTCGCAGCTCGAGCTTGTTCTGAAGGAAGAGCATGACCAGGAGACGTTCCTCGCCATTTTACGGCTTCTGGGGCCGTACGCCAGCTCGCGTCTTCCCGTCGGCGAACGAGTTCGAGGCCTCATATTCACTCTTCTTGATATGAATTTTCAGGTATCGCTGTCTCGGCGCCTGTACGAGATGCTGGAAGACGCTGTGCTGGCCTTCCCGAAGCTCGGAGATAGGTTCCTCGATAAGGCCGAGCGGCTACACGACGCCAGAATCAAGGCTGCGCTCCTGGAGACGGTGGCTCTCGGGGGGCCGGACAGGGAAGGCTTCGCATCCTTGTTTTCCAAGGCGTGCCGATCCGCCTCTCCCGAGGTCCGCAATGCCGCCGCTGCCGGATTGTTGGCGCTTCCATTGACCGTAGAGAATATCGGGATCATCCTGCCCGCCGTGGATCTCCTGGCTGACCCGGCGGTCGATCCTCGAAGAAAAGTGCGGCTCGGCAAAAAAGTCGCTCGCATATCGTCCCTATCCGCGGAGGACATAGCTAGGATCAAGCTATTGCTCGAAGGGTTCAATGCGTCCCCCGAACAGGCTTATGGCTTTGAGGATATGAAGCGTTCGCTTGCCGAGGCGATAGAACGCTCTCGTCCCGCGGGGGAGTACGATTGGGGGCTCTGGCGAAGCAGGGTCCACAACGAAAAGAGTACGCTGGGCATTTTCCCCGCCATCTATATGGCATTCAGGGAATTCCCGGATGAGGCGACTTCGCTTCTCAAGGCGATTCTGACGAGTACAGATAGGCACAGCCGGCCGGCCTTCGAACGGGACCCGGCGGTCCTGACTTTTCTTCAGGCTTGGGACCGAGTCGATCACGAGGTCTCCCGCTTCGCGATGGATTTCCTCCTGACCAAGGACGCGCGCTACGGTGACGTGAATTTCTATCTGGCATTGCTGGAATCAAATCTTTCGTTCCCGGAATTGAAGACCGGGCTTTGGCGTGTCTTGGAGCGGGGCATCGCGAATGCAAGGCTGCTGCTCGAGGTCCTTTGGCTCGCCTACGGCCGAGATGGCGCCGTGGCCGATGCGCTTCTAGAGAGAGCCCAGAGCAAAACCAGCGAGAAAGAACTGAAGCCGTATCTAGAGTTCCTGGCGGGCAACCAAGGATGGTCGCGCTGCGGGGCCCTGGTCAAGGAGATCACCAGTTTCCTAGAGCTCACGCAGCAGAAATCCGAGGCCGTTTTTAAGTGCAAACCGGGGCTTCTCGATGAGTGAACCAGAGCGCGTGAGCATGCATCAGATATTGGCGGCCGTCCTTTCTCAGGAGAACTCGCCCGAGGAGCGTCTGGCATCCCTGGCGGAGCTCGACGACTTCCTCGGCGACAAGGAATCTTTCGAGGCGCTTGTGGCGCATCTGCCGGAAGAGGGCTCGGTCGATGTGCGGCGGGCCATACTCTTCCGGCTGATAGATGCACAGCTGCCGCGTTCGAAGGCGGATCCAGCATTCCGCGACTGCCTTTTCCGCATGGCGTCATTCGAGGCCGAGGCTTCTCTGCGCCGGATCGCCATCGAAGGTCTTGCCCGATTCGTCGGCGCAGACCCCGAGATAGAGCTCTTGCTCGCTTTATCGCTCACGACAGACCTGAGCGCCGAGATTCAACTCCTCTGCTTGAAAGGCCTGATGTCGCTCGCTCGCGTGCGGCCGGAAACGGCGGAGACCGTCATCGCCTGGGCTCCCGATGCGCCGCAAGAGTGCAATGACTTGCTGATGGATTTCTTCGAGAAGCTCGATCTGGTTTCCGCGCAAAGGGGATATGCGGCCTTATTGACGCCCCAGCGCCCGATCGAGGCGCGGACGCGGATCGTCGAGCGGCTACTGGCCATGCCGCATCTCGATCCCGCGGTGGCCGCGATTCTGGCCTGGCGCCTCACGGAGGAATCCCAGCCATTCTTATGGATACGCCTTCTCGTCCTACTGTGCAATGCCCAGGCCGCGGGTCCCGAGCTTATCGCCCGATCCTTGGAGACTATGCTGGCGAGGCCGGAACTGAATACGGCCTGCACTCTCATGCAGCCCTACTTCGACTTCTATCCCGAGCTTCGCGCGCGGCTCGCTTCCGCTTACCCTCAGATCCCATCGAGGAGCGGACGCATGGACATGCTCGCGATGATGTGCGAAGCGGGCAATCCCGATCTGCTGAATAGCGGCCTCAAGGACGAGAATGTCTGCGTTAGGCGACACGCCATCCAGCTCGCGCAGCGCTTCATCAATCGTTATCCGAAGGACATTGTCGCCGCTTTGGCCCAGTCGCTGAAGAAGGAAACGAATCTTGAATTGAGACGCCTGATCTTGGAGGCATTGGCAGCGCGGGAAACGATGGATGCAGGTCTCGAGGAGGCGCTGCTCGGAATCTTTGCTGGTGAAAGCGATGCCTGGACGCGCAGGATGCTCGCACGGCTGATTCTGAAGATTCCGCCTACTCCGCTGAACGAGCGGGAGCTTCTTGGTGCTTATCTTTCGATTTTGGACGACCCGCTGCTGCGAAAAGAGGCTTGCGGACCGCTGATGGAAAGGCTGAGCTCCTTCCGCTTCTCGGCTTCCGCCGAATTGCAGCTGATGATCCTCGGCCTCTTGCATCACACCGTCGATTTCGATCTCTTCGGCAAACTGTTTCCCTTGGCTAGGGCCATGTGCACCGACCGCAAACCTTTACTCGCGGAGCTGGTGCCGGCGCTCTACCGCTTCATCGACTATTATCCCCAGGACCCTCTGCCCGATATTCTGCGTCTGATTGCCGACTCCACGGCCTCGCTCCCCGAACTGCAAAAGGAGATTCCCTATATTGTCCAGTTGACCGAGGCCTCCTGGCTCCTGGATTCGATTCCCAAGGAACTGCAAAAACAGAGCATCTTCGAGCAGATACTGCTTGCGTTCCATGCCGCAGACTTCCCTACAATGAAGAAGCTGATCGATCAAGGCTTTGAAAACCGAGTCCTAAAAAAGAGCGAAATCGTCCAATTGTACATCTGCGCCCTGGCTCACCCGGAACTTGGAGCAGCCCTCGATGCGATCGTGCCCATAATGAAAGAGGCGGAGCTCATCACTCCGGAGATCGCAGAGCAGAGTCTCGCCTTTCTAGTCCGTTATCCGGTCGGCGGCTCCGCTGTACAGTGCGTAAAGAGATACCTCTCCGAGTTCGGGACCAAAATTCCTGGATACCCGGAGAGCGTTAAGGAGGCGATCTCCGAGGATAACTATCGCCACTTCGCGCGGATGCGCCGTAACTGGGCTGACCAATGGCCTCTTTGGGACCTAGTGCCTCCCGGCGAGCTTCCGGCTCTCCTTCGATCTTTGCTCCGCGAGCCTATCGAGCCGGGCGGAGCGATGACCAGCCCTCCGGACCAGGTGATCCAAAACGCCGCTCTCGCGAAACTACGTCAAACCTCCGACAGTGATGAGGAAGATGACGATGCTTGCGCAAAAGAATAACCCCAAGGTCCTGGACTATAGAACCTGTTGAGGCCTGCCGCCGCCCAAAGCGCAAGATCAGAGCAGCGTCACTTCGCAGACGGTGAGCGTCGTGACGCCCCTTCAGCGCGTCCACTAGTCCGCTCTGCCGCGGGACGCCGAACTTGGAGGAGAAATCGGTATGGATATGGGCTATAGCGCGGATCTCATCAGCCATTTGACAGAGCATACAGCGCGGTTCGAGGCACTTTTGCCGCCATTTTATAAACGGCTTCCGCGCGCGAGCTCCAGAAGCGACATAGCCTCGCGCTTGCTGCGCAACTCGAGCTTCGAGTAGAGCTGCTCGAGGTGTCACTCCGCCGTACGGACGCTGATAAAGAGCTTCGACGCTATCTCTGAGGCAGTCAGGCCGCTATGTCTGCGTCCGAGAAGGGCAAGCTGCGGCTGGAACGGTGGAGCGAAAAGAGGAGGGAAAGCCCCGGTGTAAAGCGGAAAGCGTTTCCCAACGCCTTGGATCGGAGCGAGGATCGGGAAGAAAAGGGATTTTAAAACGATAAAAGTGTTATTTTTCGCAAAAACCCGTACTTTCTACGGGTGCTTTTTGCAAGCCGACGTGGCATGAATTCCTTCAAATAAAATTTGAGGGGAACGATATGAAGCAAACGATTCGTGTTGGTCGCTCGGTGCTCTTATCTGGTTTTCTCCTGGCGGCTGCGGGAACAACTCTCTATGGCCAGTCTTCAGCTTCCTCCATCGCTATCGTTGCCTCGCCCTTGGCCCTCGAGATCGGCGGCGACTTCGGGCTACCCTTGGTGGACAGCGCTTCGTACTTCAACTATGGCGGCTGTCTCGATTTAGGCCTTGGCTATAAGCTCACCGGGACTCCGCTCAGTCTCATCGGCGGACTCGAGTACTCCTACATTCCCGATCAGGCGAGTAAGTCAATATCCGTAACGGCCCTCCGCGCCGGCCTCCGCGCAAGCCTGCCGATAGTGAGCGGGGTGTCGACCTATATCTACGGGGCGGCCGGCGGCTATTACGGCACCTACAACGACTTTAGCATGGGCGCCTTCGACCCCTATGCGGCGGGAGGCTTGGGCTTGCGCTTCGCCCTTGGACCGACTCTCGCCCTCGATATAGGCGCCCAATACCAATACTGCTTCGGCCTTTACGAAGGACTCACCGCCGGGGCTCTCCTGAGTATCCCCCTCGGGAATCTCGGCGGGAGCGTAGACATCAAGTCCATCCACTTCGAGCCCGCCTTCCCCGTATTCTACAAGCATTACGACGACCACCCCGTGGGAAGTATCGATCTGCAGTCGAAGCTCAAGGTTTCCGCTACGGACGTAAAAGTGCAGATCTTCGTGAAGGAGTACATGGATGCTCCGAAGACCGTCGAGCTGCTCGACAAACTAGAGCCGGGAGCCACCAAGACGGTCGATCTCTATGCCCTCTTCAACGATAAGGTCCTAGGAATCACCGAGGGGACAAAGGTGGCCGCCGAGGTCACCGTGGACTATAAGGTGGAGGGCCAGAGCTACCAGGACAAGCAGATAGCCACCCTGAGCCTCCTCGGACGCAACGCTATGACCTGGGACGACAACAAGAAGGCTGCGGCCTTCGTGACGGCCAAGGAACCGGAGGTCTTGGACTTCGCGAGGAGCGTGACGAGCTATGTGCACGCGAAAGAGACCCGCTCGATCACCGATACGCTGCAGTCCGCGATCAGCCTGCACGAGGCGGTCGACCTGTACGGCATAAATTACACGCCGAACCCGGTGACGCCTTATTCTGAGGTTTCCAAAAACAAGACGGCGGTGGACTTCCTCCAGTTCCCCCGCGAGACCTTCAAGTATAAGGCCGGCGACTGCTCGGACCTGTCGATCCTCTACGCCTCGCTCCTGCAAGCGGTAGGCATCGACGCGGCCTTTATTACCGTGCCTGGCCACATCTTCGTGGCGGTCGATACCGGCCTGTCCAGCAAGGCCGCGCCTAATGAACTCATCGGCAAAGGCATGTTCATCGACCAAGGCGGGAACGCCTGGATACCGGTGGAGATCACCCTAAGGCGTCAGGGATTCCTGAAAGCCTGGGAGCTGGGGGCGAAGGAGTGGAGCGAGAATCAGGCCTCGGGGCAGGCAGGGTTCTATCCGTTGCAGGATGCGTGGAAAACCTACCAGCCCGTGGGGCTCCCCGGCTCGGGGGACGCGATCGCCCTGCCGCAGTCCGACCAGATACTCGCGGCCTATCAGCGCGAGATCCAGAGGTGCATCGACTCTTCCATCGGCCCGAGGGAGACTGAACTCGTGGCCGCTTCTGTTTCAGGGAAGAACGTAGCGGCACTGAACAGCCTGGGCGTCCTGTACGCTAAATACGGCAAGCTCGATCAGGCCGAGGCGGCCTTCAAAAAGGCAATCGCCACGAAGACCTACCTGCCCGCCCTCGTGAACCTGGGGAACCTCTACTACCAGAAGGAAGACTGGAAGTCCGCGCTTAGCTACTACGGCCAGGCCAATGACCTTGCGCCCAATACGCTGCGCATCATACTGGCTGTGGCCAAGGCGAACCGGGAGCTGCAGAACTACGCGGTGGCCCAGGCTGGTTACGAGAAACTTAAAACCCTCGACCCGAAGCTGGCAGCGCAGTTCGCCTACTTGGGAAGCGCGGACTCCGGCGGGCGGGCCGCAGACGTGGCGAGCGAGAGATCTACCGTAATCTGGGAGGACGATCAATGAACCAGCTGAAAGCGACGATACTGCTACGATTTGCGCTCATTGCCACGCTCAGTGGTTTGGTCGCAGCGATAGCCGGGGCGCAGACGATCATGGCGACCTACGTCGATGGCCAGGTCTCGCAGGGGTCGGCGTCTTCGTGGAAATCGGTTGAGATCGGCGACGCCATTGATCCTGGCTCATCGGTGAAGCTTTCAGACGGCGCCTATATCGAGTTGAAGACTGGAGAGGCGACGCTGAGCTTAGGCCAAGCGGGTGTCTATTCGGTCCACGATCTCATAACGAAAGGCAGGGCCTCTCGCCAGGCGGCGGCACAGGCTGCTCTCTCAAAATACATGCAGGCCCTCTCCAGCAAGGGAACGGCCAACGCTTCCACGGTCGCAGGCGTACGTGGGGCCGAACAGGGGGAAAGCGACTCGGACTGGGTCACCAACGATACGGATGTCTACCTCTCCGCGGCCAAGGACTACATAGCCTCGGGCGACTACCCTGCAGCGAAAGAGCAGCTTGCCAAGGCGCTCGACAACGCTACGACCGGAATAGTAGAGATAGAGTTTTACATCGCCGAAACCGCCGCTTTATCGGGGAATACTCGCGAGGCCGCCAAACGAATCGAGATGCTGCATCCTACCGGAAGCGAAAGCTGGGCACCGGACTATGAACTTCTGAAAGCCCGGATGCTCGTAGATGAATGCGCCCCTCAGGCCGCTGTGGACCTCCTTGCCGCCGATCAGACGAACCTTGCCGGCGACTCCGAGAGGGCGCCGCTGTACTATTTCATCCTTGCGCTGGCGTATAAGGACCTCGGCGATAGCGCCAATTCAAAGGATTGCGCGGATCGGCTGAAAGTGATTGCAGCGGACAGCGAGTTGGCAAAGGCTGTCGATGGCATCTGAGGAAGACTAGGAGAACGAGGCTATGAAATCGAAAAAGAGTGACATCGTATTCCTCGGTGCACTCCTCATGGTCGCTCATCTCATGATGGCGTGCAGCTCAAACGCGCTGCTCACCGATATCCAGACCAAAGTCGGGGCAGCCAAGTCAGGGCCGAGCGTGACGGAATTCGGCATTACATCTCCTGTTGTCGCATCGGGCACCGTCAGCGGCACGTCCATCACCGTCGCCGTTCCCTATGGTACGAAAGTGACCGCATTGGTGGCGACCTTTACTGTTACGACGGGGGACTCTGTCAAGGTGGGGTCGACGGTCCAAGTCAGCGGCATCACAGCCAATGACTTTACGAACCCGGTCACGTATACGGTTACCACGGCGAGCGGCTCTACCCAAACCTACGTCGTAACGGTCGTGTTTACCTATAGCGTTACGTATAACGGGAATGGCAGTACCGGAGGGCGCGTGCCGGTCGACAGCGCCAGCCCCTATCTGTTTGGAGCGACTGTCACCGTACTCGGGAATATAGGGGGGCTCGTCAATATTGGATACTTGTTCAATGGTTGGAACACGGCCGCCAATGGAAGCGGCACCAGTTACGCAACCGGAGCGCATTTCACCATGGGTACATCCAATATTACCCTCTACGCCCAATGGACCAACAGCGCAGGTGGCACCACAACGGTGTCGACCCCTGGTACTTACACGGTGACCATCGGCGGAGGAACGACACTGCAGTACTCGACATCCGCGACGTTCACAAGTACCTATACAGGAACCGCGACAAGCTATCAGTGGTATCTGAACGGGGCCGCAGTTTCCGGAGCGACAGCTTCGTCCCTGACGATCACCCCGACCTACGGTCTATGGGCGTATGGCCCCAACCTAATCACGCTCCTCGTTACCGATGCCGATGGGCTTGTCTATTCAGGTGGTTTGGCCGTCACGGTCACGAATTGAGGAGAGAGCTATGAAACGTTGGCTTCTATTGGCAGTATGTATCGTCCTCGTGGTCTTCGCCTGCACGAGTCCGGTGAGCCAGGCAACTTCATCATCCTCATCAAGTTCAAGCGCATCCAGCGCGGGTAAAAGTCTGACAATTAGCTGTGGCCTCGCCTCATCAAGCGCGAAAACAATCCTACCCACCTTCGAAACTCCTTCTTCCTATGCCGTGACGCTGACCCCCTCTAGTGGCTCGCCGATCACGCAGACAGGGCTGACCGGGGCGTCGTGGAGTTTTACGAACATTACGCCATCGCTGTATACGGTGGCGGTGACTGGGTACTATTCAGGTAGTCCCATCGTATCCGGGACCGGCACCGCCGACCTGACTAGCGCATCTTCGGCCACTGTTCCGATAACGTTGAATTACATCGTCACGGGAAGCGGCACCGGGCAGATCAGCCTCACCTTCGATTTCACGAAAAGCGGACAGACGGTCACCTCGGCGACGCTGCAGATGGTCAGTCCGTCCGGCTCGGTCAGTTACCCCAGCCTCACGATCACTAGCAACCAAGCATCCTACATCAACAACAGCGCCTCGGTGGGCAATTATCAGTTCTTCATCAAAGCCAGTTCGTCGAAGAATACGGCCTACCGCATGGAATCCGTTGTCGTCGTGCAGAACCTCACCACGTCGTCGACGTTGAGTTTTGCCAGCACCGACTTTACAGCGACCTACGTGTCGGTAAGCAGCCTGAGCCTGAGCAAGACTTCTTCAAGCACGGTCTACGACGGCCAGACCGACACCTTGACTGCGACGCTGAACGCCGGAGCTTCGAACCAGCTGGTAACGTGGACAACGAGCAACGCAAGTTATGCGACTGTCTCATCTGGTGTTGTAACTATAAAGGTACCGGGCCCTCAGACGGTGACGATAACGGCGACATCAGTGGAGGACTCCTCAGCAACGGCGTCATGCACCTACACGATCCCGGCGGTATCCGTTTCCCTGAGCCCTACGACCATGACACTTTATACCGGCGGTTCATCGGGAACGCTCACGCCAACCGTCACAAATGCCGTGAGCCAAGCCGTTACGTGGAGTTGTTCGACAAATACAAACGTCGCGAGCGTCTCTAATGGCGCGGTGACACCGGGGTCGGCAGGCGGGACGGTGACGGTTACTGCAACTTCCGTTGCCGATAGTTCGAAAACGGTAACCTGCTCGGTTACGGTCTATGCTCCGGTCAACTTGACGGTCAGTGCCGGAACAGGAGGAACCGTCAGCCCATCAGGAACCACCAGTGTCTACCCTGGAATCGCGACAAACATCACAGCGACGCCCGCGACGGGGTATATCTTCTTAGGCTGGTCGGCCAGTCCCTCTGCAAATGCGACCTTTGGCAGCACTACGAGCATCTCGACGACAGTTACGCTGACGGGCAACGCAACGATTACACCCACCTTCGCCGTTGGTCTTTATGTGGCAAACTATTCAAGCACCACGGTATCGGCCTTTAGCATCGGGTCAAGTGGTGCTCTTACGGCGCTTAGCACCCCGACCTACTCCACCGGTAGTTACCCGCAGTCGGTAGCGATTAGCCCCAATGGCAGCTATCTCTATATAGTAAATGGTGGAGGCAGCACGTTATCTGCCTTTAGCATCTCCTCAACTGGTGCCCTTACGGCGCTCACTACCCCGACCTACTCCACCGGCGTTAGCCCAGAGGGGATCGCGATTAGCCCGAATGGCAGCTATCTCTATGTACTACTGACTATGACTAACATGGTATCTGCCTTTAGTATCGCCTCGACTGGTGCACTTATGTCCATCGGTACCGTAAGCACCGGCAGTGACCCGGAGGGGATTGCGATCATGCCATGAGGAGACGGTCGGGAATAGCAATACCGAAGGGAACTTGTGGAGCGATATAGACGTAGAACGTTTTGACGTTTGAGATTGAGTTTGGCAATGCGATGAAAGGAGGAATTAGTATGTCGGATTCACAAACGAATCAGGGTTCAAGCAGAAAAATCTCCGAATTTTTCGGTATTCAGGGGACTTTCCAAATCATTGTTGCTGTCGTGACTTTCGTTACCGCGAGCTACACCTTCTATGTTTCGTTTCTGGAAGGACCACGGCTCCAGTTTTTTCTCGGTGATCGCATCGGAGTAGTTTCTGGAACAAGGAGTCTTCATGTTCGGGGAAGCCTTGTGAATCAGGCGGTAAAGGCTGGTACCATCCATCTTCTTGAAGCTCAGCTGACGACGCCCTCGGGTGACACTTTTGTGTACGATTGGGATCGCTTCTTCGACTACATCCCTGGCACATTGGATGTTCAGCCAGCGGGTAATGTAATGCCCGTCTCGGTGCCTGGGAAAGCCAGTCAACGTATTATGGTCCAGTTCACACTTCCGGACAAAGACCCCGAGTGGATTCCTGGTCGCTACGAATTGAAGGTCTCAGGCTGGGTCAACAGACCAAACCGACATTCCTCTCCGAACTTGACTACGATAGGCCATTTCTCACTATCTAATGATAATGCCAAGCAGTTGGCAAAGCCGTTAGCCCCCGGTCAAGGGCCTACTGTGAGCGATTTTCGGTTTGAAGAGTGGGAGCGTTAACAGAACTTCTGTTGAGCTAATCTATTGTAACTTTATCATTCGTTAAAGGAATTGGGAATGATATGCGGTTTCTGTTCTGGGGTAAACAGTTCAGTTTCGTCCATTGGAAAGTTTATGATTCAGTATCGAAATCGCCTCTCGTCTATTGCGCGCGTCCAGCTTCAGATACAATTGCTCGAGGTGCCATTCAACGGTGCGTGCGCTCACGAAGAGCTTCGACGCGATTTCCGCAGTGGTTAGCCTGCAGCACAGCAGCGCCGCGACCTGCGCTTCGCGACGCGATATCAGGGGGAAGAGCTCACGGATCTCTTCTTCGCGCACGGCGAGCTGGGGCGATCCCTCGAACTTCTCAAAGCAGGAATACAGGTTATTGATATGGGGATATAGGGCGGTCATGATGCTGCCTTCGCCATCGGAGAATGTAGCGCCATGGAACGAGCGATGAATCGATAGTGCCAGCGGCATTCCTTTTTTGTAACTCGTAAGTGTGTACGCATCGCGAAGCGGTCGAGTGAAGTCGGCGACGAATTCGCTGTCGCTATAGTCGCCCCATGCAGTGATTTCATGCCCGGAACTCGCTACTTCCTGAAGCCGGTGAATGGCGGGGACGAACGGGATCTTGAAGCGATAATACTCGCTGAAGGACTTATGGACAATGTCGTCCAGCCCATCACTGAACAACAATTTTCCCCACTCGTCGAACAAGCACGCCGAAATGTCATTCGGAATCAGCCGGTTCATCCCCCCGCGAGCGTGTGCGACACGAACTCCATCCGGCTAGGGGTGGACTCGATGTCGAGAAGGAAATCGTGGACGTCCCGCCACGGCACCTTATCGAAGTTTAACATAACTTTTTTACCTCCAGAGGAGGACGAACACCTTTATTGATAACTATAGCACGGGGAATACTGTTGAGAAGCACATTTCCGTTAGAAATCCCATAGTTCCTACGTTTTTTTCAGCCGCCGAATATGGCGTGATCGCGACTAGAAGATTCCCGCCATGTGGTTCATGGGACCGAATCCCTTTCCCAAGCCCAGGTCCACTGATGCCTTGATTATCCTTAAGACGTAATCCTTGGCCGCCCGGACCGCCTCGTTCGTGGATAAGCCGAGCGCCATGGAGGCCGCGATTGCCGAGGCGAAGGTGCAGCCCGTGCCGTGGGTATTCTTAGACGCGATACGCGGGACCGCGAACTCCTCGAAGTCCTTGCCGTCGAAGAGCAGGTCCCTGCTCTCCTCGGAGTCGACCAGGTGCCCGCCTTTCACGACCACGGCCCTTGGACCGAGAGCCTGGATCGCTCGAGCGGCCTTTCGCATGTCTTCGAGGTTCCGGATTTCGAACCCGCAGAGCTCCTGGGCCTCGGGGAGGTTCGGCGTGAGCACCGCGGCCAGAGGCAAGAGATATTTCACGAGGCTTTCCTTCGCTTCGGGGCGCAAGAGCGAGTCTCCGCCCTTGGCGACCATGACAGGATCGACGACGAGGACCTTGACTCCGTATTCGGATATCTTCGCCGCCACCGTCTGTATTATGCCGGCGTTCGCGAGCATGCCGGTCTTCACCGCGTCGGCTCCGAGGTCTTGCATGACTGAGTCTATCTGAAGGCCGACGAAGTCTGGGGAGATTTCGAGCACGCCCTGGACGCCGACCGTGTTCTGCGCAGTCAGCGCGGTGATCGCGCTCATGCCGAAGACTCCGTGCGCGGCGAAGGTCTTGAGGTCGGCCTGAATGCCGGCGCCGCCGCCCGAGTCGGATCCTGCTATGGTCAATGCTCGCTTCATGTCCTGTCTCCTTGGCCTTTCTCGAAATGGTCCCAGCCGCGTTCCGCCAGAGGCACGGTCCGGCCGTCCTGCAAGGTAAGCTCTATCCCACTGCCTGCGGGCAAAAGCTCGCCCACTATGGAAACGCTCGTTCCCGTCTCGCGCTCCACTGTCTCGGCCAGTTCCTGTGCCTTGCCGGGCGGGGCCGCGAAGAGCAGCTCGTAGTCCTCGCCACCGTGGAGCGCGAAATGCCACTCGTCGCCTCGTGCAGAGGCCGAGAGCACCCTGTTCTCTTTGGCGACCGGCAGATCGCGGGCGACGATGCGCGCGCCGACCCGGCTCTGCTCGCACAGGTGTCCGAGGTCGCCGGCCAGTCCGTCGCTCAGGTCGATCATTGCATGCGCGAGGCCCGAGGCTCCGATGAGTCTGCCTTCGCGGACTCGGGGCGTCGGGCCGTCGCGCCTGTTCTTTGCGGTCCGCAGGTAATCGGGAGTGGTCGCGAACGAGGGATCGAGGAGCGTGGCGACCCCGGCCGCGGCGTCGCCGAGCGTCCCCGTTACCAACAGTAGGTCGCCTGCGATCGCGCCCGAGCGCAGCAGGACCTCGCCTTTCGGCGCTTCCCCGAGGAGGAAGATGTCGATAAAGAGGCCGTGCCGCACGCTGGAGAGATTGCCGCCCACGATGTCCACGCCGAAGAGAGAAGCCTCCTCGCGGAGCCCCGCGTAGAGGCCGTCGACGAAGGTCACGTCGAGGCCGCGAGGCAGACCGAGCGACACAAGTGCGAAGCGCGGACTGCCGCCCGCCGACGCGATATCGCTCAAGTTTATGGCGAGGGCCTTCCTGCCGAGGTCGCGGGGCGAGATCGCTTCGCGTAGGAAATGCGAGCCTTCCACCTGAACGTCGCAGGTGGCGAGCCAGAGCTTGTCTCCGCCCGAGTCCAGCACCGCCACGTCGTCGCCTATGCCGACCAGCACGTCGGAGCTCGCCGCTTCGGGCAGGAGCTTGCGTATCCTCTCAATGAGGCCGAACTCTCCGAGATCGTCGATGGTCATGATGAGCCGGACCTCCTCGCTTTCAAAAGAGCCGAACGTAGAAGCCGGGCGGCCAGCTCTACGTCCTCGGCGGAGACTATGGCGGACACCACGGCGATCCCCGCGGCCCCGCAGCGGATCATGTCGGCCGCGTTGTCCATGTTCATCCCGCCGATGGCGACTACAGGAATGGGAATCGCCGCGCAGATGTCGCGCAGGCCGCCCTGCCCCACGGGAGGGGGCGCGTCGGGCTTGGTCGGCGTCGAGAAGACGGGGCTCGCGCCCACATAGTCAGCTCCACCTTCGAAGGCGCGAACCGCCTCCTCGACGCTTCCTGCGGAGACGCCGATGATTTTGCCCGGGCCTATCAGATTGCGCAAGATGGAGGCCGGCATATCGTCCTGGCCCACGTGAACACCGTCGGCGTCCACGGCTAGCGCTACGTCCACCCGGTCGTTGACGATGAAGCTCACGCCCGCTTGGCGGCAGATGCCGCATATTTCGGCGGCCTCTTCGATCATGCGTCGCGTGGAGGCGGACTTGTCGCGGTACTGGACCGCGGTCACGCCCCCGCGAATGGCGGCCTCTACTATCTGCCGATGACTGCGACCCTTGGAGAGGCCTGCGTCCGTGACGAGATACAGCGAATAGTCCATGGCGCGGCTAGAGCTCCACGATCCTGACCGCAGACCTGACCCGTGCCTCCGTGAGGTTGTAGACAGCGTCGAGGAGGGCGACGCGGAATGAGCCTGGCCCCTTCGCGTGTTTGGCCGCGATCTCGCCTGCGAGGCCGTAGCAGGCGAGCGCGGCTGCCGTGGCGAGGAGGCGGTCGACCTCGACAGCGTTGAATACGGCAGTCATCGTCGTCGACATGCAGCCAGTCCCCGTCACGGTCTTCATCATCGCATGCCCGTTGTCCACGCCGAGCGTCTTCTCGCCGTCGGAGATTATATCGCGCTTGCCCGTGATAGCGACGACGCAGCGCTCTTTCTTGGCCAGGGCCTTCGCTACGCCGGCGGGGTCCCCGACCCCCTCGATCGATTCAACGCCCCGCACGAGGCCGCCGGCCCCGGCGAGGGCGCCTATCTCCCCCGAGTTGCCGCGTATCACGGCGACTTTCACCTTCTCGAGGATGAGCTTTGCGCACTCGTCGCGATACTTCGTCGCCCCGACGCCGACCGGATCGTAGATCACCGGTATGCCGAGCTCGTTGGCCCGTTCTCCGGCTATGAGCATCGCCTCGACCCAGTCCGGCGCGAGGGTTCCGGGATTCAAGACGAGGGCGCCTGCGACGCCGACCATCTCGGCGACCTCCTCCTTCGCGTGGGCCATGACCGGCAAGGCGCCGGCGGCGAGCGTGAGATTGGCCGTATCGTTCATGACGACGAAATTGGTGATGTGGTGGATGAGCGGGCTCTTCTCTCGGACGAGCGACATGATTCGAGCGGCGACCTCGCTGTAGTTTTGGGAACTGGTGGTGCTCATGCTGGTTTCCTCCTATTTCCAACCCCCGACGTTGATGCGCCGATTATGGCGTAGGCGGCGAGCGATACGACAAAACTGGGAATGGATCCCCCGATCACGGTCAGCGGCGAAGGCACAAGCTTCTGCCATGCAGGGGAAAAGGCGCCGAGGGTCGATGGATTGGCCACATGATACGCGACTAGGCCGAGGAACCATGCGACGAACCCGCCCCAGCGGATGCCGCATGCGCTAGGCCGCTCTCGACGCCCAAGCAAAAAATAGTCCGACACGAGGACGCCGAACAGCGGCACGAAGAAAGAGCCGATCAGGTAGAGGAAGTTCTGATATTGCGTAACATCGATGAGCAGGGCGAGCATGAGGCAGAGCGCGCCCAAAGCGACGATAAGAGCGCGCTGTCTGGCCTTGGGAAAGGCGTTCTGGATGGAGACCGATGTTGAATAGAGGTCCGCCCAGGCGTTGTGGGTCTCGTCCGCGAGGAGGATCAGCAGGGCGACCCACCCGGCGATGAGCGCGATAGTCGAGGTGAAATCCTTTGGCTCCTGCTTCACGTTCGCGCCGAGCATGAGTATCGCTCCCAGAGCCACGAACCAGGTCCCCGTCGTGAAGAAGCCGAGGGCCGTGCCCAAGGACGCGCGACGAGGGCGTTTCGCGAAGCGGTTGTAGTCGGCGACGAGCGGCAGCCAGGAGATCGGCAGCGCGATCACCAGGTCCACTCCCACCCAGAAGGGCAGTGACCCATCGCCCGGCTTGTTCCACAGCGTGGCGAAGTCGTAGGTAACGAGCAGTTTATAAGTGAGCCACAACCCTGTGCCGACGGCGACCCATACTGCGAATTTCTCGAGCCACTGTCTGACCACCCCGATGGGGCCGCCCAAACCCAGCGCGATCACGAACAGCGCGAAGACGCTCGTCCACAGAGGATAGAGCGAGTGGCCGAATAGCGTCTTGCCGATGGCGTCGGCAGCCACGCCCATCATGATGAACTCGAAGACGGCCCAGCCCAGGAGCTGCAGGACATTGAGCGCCGTCGGCAGGTAGGAGCCCCGAGCGCCGAGGACCGACCGCAGGAGCACCATCGTGGGCAGGCCGGTATCGCCGCCGATCTTGCCGACGAGCGCAAGCAGGGCGCAGCCCAGCGCGTTCCCGACGACAATCGCCAGCAGAGCCCCTCTGAGACTCATGCCTGGGATAAGGAAGGTCCCCGCCAGCATGACCAAGAGCCCGATGCCGAGATTCCCCCACAGTACGGCGAAGTCGGCAAAGCCGAAGACGCGCGCCTGAGGCGGAACACTTTCGATGCCCCATTCGGGAACCGTTTTTATGCGTGGTATAAAATTTCTGATTGTCTTTGCAATACCCATCCCTGTGTCCTTTCCTCGGCACGGGACGGTCCATCTCTGGATATACTTCCGTCCCTTCGCTGGCATTACCCAGATCAGGTTCTACGGGTCTGCGGCTAACAGCCGCACTCTCAGCCCGATCGCTATCGAGCTCCCCACGTATGTGTACGCAGCGGACTATATGCCTCCCTGCGCCTCGGTGTCAATGCATAACGCCGACTAAGGGCTTAACCTCCCACGCTCATGGCTCCGTCCCAGTTCGGAGGCGGGGGCGTCTCGAGCGTGCTCTTCGCCAAGAGGTAGTATCGGATCGCCGCCTTGTCCTCGCGATCCGCGCGGATGACGGAGGCAAAGCGCGACACTGCCTGACTAAAGTCCCTCATGAGGTAGGCGACAAGGCCTTGCTCGAAATCCCGCTGGGTCGCGATCTTCAGGCTGTCGAGCTCTAGATTTTCTCCGCCGATGATTTCGAAGATCGAGGAGGGCATGCTTTTGCCCTTGACTCTGACCATGCCGAGGAATCGGTACTTGAACTGCAGCGGATCCTCGAGTCCCTTGAAGGTCTCCTCGGT